>WNFU01000334.1_pt1 | contig 70964 bp, 62 predicted proteins | sample 5400121 | NCBI WGS metagenome assembly WNFU01 (sample SAMN13153360, study PRJNA577476) | soil metagenome | isolation source: 100 cm soil or saprolite under grassland replicate 1 | place: USA:California | collected 2016-06-15
GGGGACAAGCAGCCACCATCCCCAAACCCGGATACCTCCAGACCCAACTCCTGGGACTACTCCGCGTCGACCCCACTCAACCCCGCTGGCCATGACCGACGGCCACTCAACGGCATGTGCGAACGACGGGGCTAGCCGAATGACGCGCACCCCGATCACCTCCGAGCGCCAGCGCGCCAGCGAGCGAGGGAACTGGTCCTCCAGGAGATTGGACAGTTCAGAGAGATCCTTCTCCCAGCGCTCGCGTCGCCGGGTCCGCGCCTGGGTCCAGGGCACGACGATCGACTGCACCAAGATCGTCCCCAGCAGTGCTAGTCCTGCGCCGAGGATGATGGGCCACAGCTTGTCGTTCACATCAGCACGTTACTTCGCACACCGCCGCAGCCTCACGCGAACGCGCACGGCCTTGGTTCGAACCAGCGTCCCCCGGGATTGCCCTCGGCAACGGGGACGCCTCGCTGTCTACCGGGCAGGCAGCGGCCAGATGCACCCAGCCGGGACACGCGCTCCTGTGAGCCGCACGGCGGCCGGGGCTCAGTTGCCGTGAGGGCTGCTGGTCAACTCGCGGATGATGGTCACAATGACGGCGGGCGGCTGAGGTGGTTGGTCCTCAGCGACGACGGCAGCGGTGGCAATCGCATTGGCTGACAAGTTGAGAAGGAGGTCAAGCGCGAGGAGACCCGCCCGGACCCGGGGCCAGACCTTGCTAGCAAACACACGACTGCCAACATCTGGCCGTCGTATCACCGCTCCGGCCATCTCATCGGCGGCACTGACCACGGCCTGCACACCGAAGAACCGCACATCTTCAAGCCGGCGAAGCACTGCAACGAGGTGCTTGAGCACAAAGTCCTTCGTGCCCTCGTCCAGGTCGTCCGCTTGCCGCACTTCCTCGATGAGATCCCGGAATGTGTCAACAAGGTCGGCCATACGGTCTGGCTCAGGCATCAACTCCTGCGCCTTACGATGCAGCAACCTCGCGCAAGCTGCTAGCGAGTGCCAGCCGGTTTGACTCATGGCGTCGAGCGCCCACTGGATCGGGTTGTGCAGATGGATCGTCCTCTTGGTGGTCTCTTCAACCTCACCAAAGTGGGCAAGATAGACGTATGGATCCTCATCGGGAATCGACTCAACGAGCTGCTTGGTCTCGTAGGCCATGCGTGGTACCTGGGCGACATGCTCCATCAGAGTTCCGAGGTCTTGATCTTTTCCGGTGTCTAGTCCAAACACCCTCGGCCAAGCGTCGATAAGCATCGTGTTGCTGTCGATTCCCCGCAGGGTCTTCAAGATCAGATGAAGGCGGCCAGCCGGGTTGTCGATCTCAAGGGGTGGTTCTGCCACGACCACAGGCTACGGCACGTCAGCGTGCCGTCCGGGGTAGCCTCGGGCGAGGCGACAGAGCGCGGCGGACGTGCCACCTCGACAGAGCGCGGACCCAGCCAGCTACCCCGAAGTTCACTCACCGACTCCGCTGAGCGGGGTAGGGGCGCAATATGCATAGCCCACCCGGGAGAAACCCGGGAAGACGATCTCCAGCCATCGAAGCTGGTTGATGTCCGGGCAAGCATGCCCTGGTCGATGCGGTGCCCCCGGTGGGATTCGAACCCACACTGAATGGATTTTGAGTCCATCGACTCTGCCGTTGGTCTACAGGGGCTCAGGCACGGTCCAGCCTACCTACTACGCTAAAGAGCCACGACACCCGACATCGGGGTGTCGGCGCGCGACGATGAGGGGCAGGGTAGTGGCCGAGACGCAGGCGGGCGCCACGCGCCGACGGGTACTCATCGCGGAGGATGAGGCTCTGATCCGCCTCGACCTGGCCGAGATGCTGGTCGAGGAGGGCTACGACGTGGTCGGCGAGGCCGGTGACGGCGAGACCGCCGTACGGCTGGCCGAGGAGCTCAAGCCGGACCTGGTCATCCTCGACATCAAGATGCCGATCATGGACGGCCTGGCCGCCGCCGAGAAGATCGCCGACGCGCGGTTGGCTCCGGTCGTCATCCTGACCGCCTTCAGCCAGCGCGACCTGGTCGAGCGGGCCCGCGCGGCCGGCGCCATGGCCTACCTGGTCAAGCCCTTCCAGAAGAGCGATCTGGTACCGGCGATCGAGATCGCCGTGTCCCGGTTCGCCGAGGTCTCCGCGCTGGAGTCGGAGGTGGCCACGCTCACCGAGCGGCTGGAGACCCGCAAGGCGGTCGAGCGGGCCAAGGGCACGCTGATGACGCAGTACGGCATGAGCGAGCCGCAGGCGTTCAAGTGGATCCAGCGCACGGCGATGGACCACCGGATGACGATGCGCGAGGTCGCCGAGCGGATCCTGGCGGAGTCGGCGGGTGACACCGACCCTGCGGGGGGATCTCCAGGCTGACGCATTCGTGACGTCGATGTTACCTTTCCGGCACGTTGTCCGGTCCCTGGGGCCGTTACCAGCCGTGACGGCTGAGCCAGGGGTCGGCTGTCCGGGCGAGGCGGGTACGGGTGTCCTCCACACCGGCGCTTCGGACGCCTTTCCGCGCGTCTACCTGCTAAATAACAATGAAACGACGGGTCGGCCCGGAGGCTCCGTTCCCCTTGACAGGGGGATGGGTGCCGCATAATTTTCGCTCACAGTGCGGCAACGGAGTCTTGGCGTTAGGCACGCCTCACCCCGTGTGATTGGTTGGGCACTCGCCGGCGCGGGCGGTTGGTCGTGCCGTGTGGCGGGGGCCTCCGACAGAGAGGTGGGCGACGGTGCACAGACCCCGACACTGTACGTCCGAAGACGAGTCAGAGTGTCAGGTTACGCCTCGGCACGTCCACGACGTCATCGATCACTGAGAGGACCAGCATGACAAGGCGCATCACCGCGCTCGCGGTCGCTGCCGTGACCGTGCTCGCCGGCACGGCAGCGTGCAGCAAGTCCGGGACCGGCGGCGGCAATACCAACAGGACTCTGGTAGTCGGCGTGGACCTGCCGTTCCAGGGGGACTCGGCGGACACATCCAACGCCACCTTCAACGCGATGAAGATCTACCTCGACTCGGTCGGCGGCAAGGCCGGTAGCTACAAGGTCGAGCTCAAGCAGTACGACGACTCGACCGCCGCCAGCGGCAAGTGGGACGACGCGACCTGCAACAAGAACGCCGACGCCCACGTCGCCAACACCGACGAGGTGGCCGTGATGGGCACCTACAACTCCGGCTGCGCCAAGCTCGAGGTGCCCAAGCTCAACCAGGACACCAGCGGCCCGCTGCTGATGATCTCGCACGCCAACACCAACCCCGGCCTGACCAAGAAGTGGGACGCCAACGAGCCGGACAAGTACTACCCGGCCGGCAAGCGCAACTACGCCCGGGTGATCACCACCGACGACTACCAGGGCACTGCGGCGGCCCGGTTCGCGGCCAAGGACCTGGGCCTCAAGAAGTGCGCGGTGCTCAACGACACCGAGACCTACGGCCAGGGCGTGGCCAAGGCGTTCGCCGACGAGGCGGCCAAGCAGGGCATCACGATCCTGGGCAACCAGGGCTGGGACGCGAAGCAGACCAACTACACCGCCCTGTTCACCGGCATCAGGGCGCAGAATCCCGACTGCCTCTACCTCGGCGGCATCTACGACAACAACGGCGGCCAGCTGGTCAAGGACAAGGTCGCGGTGCTCGGCGACAACACCAAGGTCAAGCTGATCGGGCCGGACGGCTTCACCGGGTACCCGGCGCTGGACAAGCTGCCCGAGGCGGCCGGCATGTACCTCACCTTCGCGGGTCTCGACACGTCGCAGGTCGCGCAGGCCGGCGGCGCGGGCGCCAAGCTGCTCTCCGCCTACAAGGCCAAGTACAACGCCGAGCCGCCGTCCAGCTACGTGGCCTACGGCGTGCAGGCGCTCCAGGTGATCCTCGCCGCGATCGCCAAGTCCGACGGCACCCGCAAGGGCGTCCGGGACGCGGTCTTCGAGGGCGACGGCATCACCATCTCGGCCAACGACGCGGTCCTGGGCAAGGACATCAAGATCGACACCAAGAGCGGTGACGTCAACACCCTCGACATCTCCATCCTCCAGATGAAGGACCAGAAGGAGACCTTCCTCAAGCCCTACCCCGTCAGCTGACCGACCCGTCGCATCGAGTCCGGTGTGGCGTGTCACCTGACACGCCACACCGGAGCACGTCCCCCGCCGTGGTCACCGCCATCCTGGCCCTCATGGCGCTCTGGCTCATCATCAACTTCGTCCACGCCCCGGCACAGTTCTTCCAGTCGGCGGTCTACGGGCTGCGCAACGGCGTGCTGTACGCCCTGATCGCGCTGGGGTACACGCTCGTCTACGGCATCATCGAGTTGATCAACTTCGCGCACGGCGACCTGTTCATGCTCGGCACCGTGTTCAGCGCGTTCACGCTGACCGGTTTGGGGCTGACCGTCCCCAACCTGACCGGGTGGCTGGGCTTCGCGCTGGTGCTCGTGCTCGCCATGATCTTTTGCGCCTCGATCAATGTCACGATCGAGTTCCTCGCCTATCGCCGGCTACGCCGGGCACCGAAGCTGGCTCCGTTGATCACGGCGGTCGGGATGAGCTTCGTCCTGCAGTTCATCGGCCAGCAGTGGAACGGGTCGACCCCGCGCCTGTGGCCCAGCATCCTGCCGCGCGGTCACTTCACGATCGGTGGGGTCACCATCGATCACAACGTCTTCGTCGTGATCGCGGTCACCGGTGGGCTGCTCGCGCTGATGACGTGGATCGTCGCGAAGACCCGAGCCGGTAAGGCGATGCGGGCCACCGCCCAGGACCAGGACGCCGCCCGGCTGATGGGCATCAACGTCAACCGGATCATCTCGTTCACCTTCGCCATGGGCGGCGCGCTGGCCGGTGCCGCCGGCATCCTGTACCAGCAGACCGTCGGCACCACCCGGTACAACGCCGGGTTCCAGCTCGGGCTGATCGCGTTCACCGCGGCGGTGCTCGGCGGCATCGGCAACCTCACCGGCGCCGTGCTCGGCGGCCTGTTGATCGGTCTGATCCAGGGCCTCAATGACGGGCTCCCGCTCTACGCCCCGGGGCAGGCCTGGTCGCAGTCGGTGGTGTTCGCCATTCTGATCATGCTCATGGTCTTCAAGCCGACCGGCCTATTAGGACAGACTGTGGGGGAGAAGGTATGAGCTTCGCCGAACCCGTCCCGACGGAGGGCAAGCCCCGCGGGCGGCTGCGGCTGCCGGGCCGGTTCACCTGGCCGCTGTTCTTCCTGGTCCTGGCGATCGCGATCTTCATCTTCTACTACCTGCTCACCATGGGGTACCTCGACCCGTCGGTGCGCAGCTTCGCCCTGAAGTGGTTCCCGCTGGTCTCGATCAACGAGGCCCTGGTCTGGGTCATGGCGGCGCTCGGGCTCAACATCGTGGTGGGCTACGCCGGCCTGCTCGACCTGGGCTTCGTGGCGTTCTGGGCGATCGGCGGCTACGTCGCGGGCTGGATCATGTCCGGCTTCTTCGACAAGGCCAACGTCAACATCCTGGGCAACCCGGCGCGGTTCATCACCGGCGGGATCCACGTCAACTTCTGGATCGTCGTCATCGCCGGGGCCGCACTCTGCGCGTTCTTCGGCGTACTCATCGGCGCGCCGACGCTGCGGCTGCGCAGCGACTACCTGGCCCTGGTCACGCTCGGCTTCGGCGAGATCATCCCGCAGGTCTTCCACAACGGCGACAACGTCTACGGCGTCAACATCTCCAATGGCACGAAGGGCATCTCGCCGATCGACCCGGTGCAGGGCCTGTCGATCAGCCCGCAGGGGATCAAGTTCGGCTCCCTCGGCCCGTTCGACCACCTCTCGCGATACCTCATCTTCCTGGTGCTGACCCTGCTCATCCTCTTCATGTCGCTTCGCCTGCGGGAGGGTCGGCTGGGTCGTGCCTGGCTGGCCATCCGCGAGGACGAGCTGGCCGCCAGCGCTATGGGGGTACCGCTGATGCGCACCAAGCTCGCCGCCTACGGCATCGGCGCGGTGGCCGGCGGCGTGGCGGGTGTCGCGTTCGCCTCCCACGTCAGCGGGGTCCTGCCGGACCGGTTCCAGTTCGCCATCTCGATCACGCTGCTCGCGATGGTGGTCCTCGGTGGCATGGGCAACGTGTGGGGCGTCATGCTGGGCGCCCTCCTGCTCGCCTGGTTCAACTCGACCGGGCTGCCGGAGCTGGGCACCACCTTCAACTCCACGTTCGGCACCCACATCAACTTCCCGTCGTACAGCTTCCTGATCTTCGGGCACCCGGCTGGTGCTGCGCGAGCCCGAGCGCACCGACGTGGAGGCGCTGGGCAGCGACATGGAGGAGCAGGCGCCGGAGCTCGATGTGATGACCACCGGCGGCAAGAGCGGGGACGAGGGGGTCCGGCCGTGACCGCGAGCACGATGGACGTCGACACCGGCACCCCGCTGGCCCTGCGGGCCGACGAGATCACCGTCCGCTTCGGCGGGCTGGTGGCCGTCGACAAGGTCAGCTTCACCATCCCCGGGGGCGGCATCGTCAGCCTGATCGGGCCCAACGGGGCCGGCAAGACCACCTTCTTCAACGCCCTCACCGGCTTGTACAAGGTGGCCAGCGGGCGAGTGCTGCTCGGCGGGCGCAACGTGACCGGGCTCAACCCCAGCAAGATCGCCTCACTGGGCATCGCCCGTACCTTCCAGAACATTCGCCTCTTCGGCCTGATGACGGCCGAGGAGAACGTCAAGGTGGCGATGCACTCGCACTTGCGGTCGGGGATTTTCCGCACGGTGCTGCGCACCCCCGGCCAGCGGCACGAGGAGCGGACGGCCCACGAGGAGGCCCTCGAGCTGCTCCAGTTCGTCGGCATCGGCAAGGTGGCCGGTGAGTACGCGCGCAACCTGTCCTACGGCGACCAGCGCCGGCTGGAGGTCGCTCGGGCGCTGGCGCTCAAGCCCAGCGTCCTGCTGCTGGACGAGCCGACGGCCGGCATGAACCCACGCGAGTCGGCGGCCTTTGTGGAGTTCGTGCACCGGGTACGCGATGAGAAGCAGGTCTCGGTGCTGCTCATCGAGCACGACATGAGCGTGGTCATGCGGGTGTCGGAGCGGATCACGGTACTCGACCGTGGTACGAAGATCGCCGAGGGCTCGGCGGACGACATCAAGAACGACCCGCGGGTCATCGAGGCCTACCTCGGCAAGCCGCAGGAGGAGGAGGACCCCGATGACGATCGGTAATGGGCAGCCCATGCTGGAGCTGGACAACGTCCACGTCTACTACGGCAACATCGCCGCGGTGAAGGGTCTGACCCTCAAGGTCATGCCCGGCGAGATCGTCACGCTGATCGGGTCCAACGGGGCCGGCAAGTCGACCACCCTGCGCACGATCTCCGGCCTGCTCCGGCCCCGGCAGGGCCAGGTGACCTTCAACGGCAAGCGAATCGACCGGACCGGCGCCGACGAGATCGTCCGGCGGGGCATCGCCCAGTCCCCCGAGGGGCGGCGGATCTTCCCCCGGATGACCGTGGCGGAGAACCTGGACCTCGGCGCGTTCCTGCGCAAGGACCGCGACGGCATCGCGCAGGACCGGGAGCGGGTGCTCACGCTCTTCCCCCGGCTGCGCGAGCGGATCACCCAGAAGGCCGGCACGATGTCCGGTGGCGAGCAGCAGATGCTCGCCGTGGCCCGGGCGCTGATGGCCAGGCCGAAGCTGCTCCTGCTGGACGAGCCGTCGATGGGGCTGGCGCCGGTGCTGGTGGATCTGATCTTCGAGACCATCCGGACGATCCGCGACGACGGCACCACCGTACTGCTGGTGGAGCAGAACGCGGGCTGCACGAGCAAGGACCGCAGCGCCCCGACCGCGCCGGCCCCGTCCACCACGGTCGACACCGCGCTGGCGGCGCAAGTACCCGGTCCGATCCGGTCGGCCGGCGCGCTCACCGTGGCCACCGACCCGCGGTACGAGCCGAGCGAGTTCCGCGCCCCCGACAAGACCGTCGCCGGGTTCGACGTGGACCTGTTCAATGCGGTCGCCGGGAAGCTGGGCGTGAAGACGCAGTGGAAGGCGGTCGACTTCGACGAGATCATCGCGGGGGTGAGCGCCGGTACCTACCACGTCGGCGTGTCCTCGTTCACGATCCGGCCGGACCGCGAGGAGCAGGTGACCATGGTCTCCTACTTCACCGCCGGTACCCAGTGGGCGGCCCGGACCGCCACGCCGGTCGACCCGGAGAACGCGTGTGGGAAGAAGGTCGCCGTGCAGTCCTCGACGATGCAGGTCACCGCGGTGGCGCTGCGGTCGCAGGCGTGCACCGCGGCGGCCCGGCCGGCCATCCAGGTCGACGAGTACCTCGGGCAGGCGGAGGTGACCGCCGCCGTGGTCGACGGCAAGGACGACGCGCTGCTCGCCGACTCTCCGGTGACCGGCTACGCGGTCAAGCGGTCGGGCGGGGCGCTGAGCCTGGTGGGGCGCCTCTACCAGCCGGTGCGGTACGGGTACGTGCTGCCCGGCGACCAGCCCGACTTCGCCGCCGCCATCGCCCGGGCGCTGCGCCAGCTGATGGCCGAGGGTACCTACACGTCGATCCTCGACAAGTGGGGCGTCACGGCCGGGGCGATCAGCGATCCCAGCGTGAACCCGAGCGTGAACCCGAGCCCGAGCGGGTGACCACCGGGTGACGCGCGCCGCGGGCGCGGACTGTCAGACCCGGCGACTAGGCTCCCGAGCGTGAGTACCGCCACGCCACGCCTCCTCCTGCTCGACGGACATTCCATCGCGTACCGGGCCTTCTTCGCCCTGCCGGTGGAGAACTTCTCCACGACCACGGGCCAGCCCACCAACGCGGTCTACGGCTTCACCTCGATGCTGATCAACGTGCTGCGCGACGAGAAGCCCACCCACATCGCGGTCGCCTTCGACGTGGCGCGCCACTCGTTCCGCACCGAGCAGTACGCCGACTACAAGGCCGGCCGTTCGGAGACCCCGGCCCCGTTCGCCGGCCAGGTCAGCCTGGTGAAGGAGATCCTGACGGCGCTGCGCATCCCGTTCGTGGAGAAGGCCGGCTACGAGGCCGACGACCTCATCGCCACGCTCGCCTGCCAGGCCCGTGACCAGGGGTTCGAGGTGCTGATCTGCAGCGGTGACCGGGACGTCTTCCAGCTTGTCGACGACCGGATCACCGTGCTCTACCCGGTCCGTGGGGTCTCCGAGCTGTCCCGCATGGATCCCGAGGCGGTCACCAAGCGGTACGGCATCGGTCCCGGGCGATACCGCGACCTGGCCGCCCTCGTCGGCGAGTCCAGCGACAACCTGTCCGGGATCGCCGGGGTCGGCCCGAAGACGGCGGCGAAGTGGATCGTCCAGTTCGGTTCGCTGGAGGAGGTCGTCGAGCGCGTCGACGAGATCAAGGGCAAGGCCGGTGACGGGCTGCGCGCCGGGCTGGCCGACGTGCTGCGCAACTACCAGCTCAACGGCCTGGTCTGCGACCTGGAGCTGCCCCTGGCGGTCGAGGACACCCGGTGGCGCGGCTGGGACCGGGAGGCGGTGCACCAGGTCTTCGACACGCTGGAGTTCCGGGTCCTGCGCGAGCGGCTCTACCAGTACCTGGAGGCGGTCGAGCCGGAGGCGGAGTCCGGCTTCGACGTCACCGGCAGGGTGTTGCGCGACAGCGGGGTCGGGGCGTGGCTGACCGAGCACGCGCCGGCCGGCACGCCGGTCGGGGTGGCGGTTGCCGGCACGTTTGGCCGGGGCACCGGCAACCTCACCGGCGTCGCGGTGGCGACCGCCGGCGGCGCGGCGGCCTGGTTCGACCCGGCCGGGCTGGACGCCGCCGACGAGGCGGCGGTCGGCGCCTGGCTGGCCGACCACGACCGGCCCAAGGTGCTGCACGACGCCAAGCCGGCGCTGCTCGCGTTCGCCGAGCGGGGCTGGGCGCTGCACGGGATCGCCACCGACACCGCGCTGGGCGCCTACCTGGCCCGGCCGGACCAACGCTCGTACGACCTGACCGACCTTGCCCTGCGCTACCTGCAACGCGAGCTGCGCATCGAGGCGCCCACCGACGGCCAGCTCACCATCGAGGGCCTGGGTGAGGGCGACGAGGTCGAGCGCAACCTGATGCTGCGGGCGCGGGCCACGCTCGACCTGGCCGAGGCGATCGCCGCGGAGCTCAGCCGCGACGGCGACGAGGCCCGGCGGCTGCTGCGCGAGGTCGAGCTGCCCCTGGTCTACGTGCTGGCGGAGATGGAGCGGGCCGGCATCGCCGCCGACACCCACTACCTGTCCGAGCTGGAGGCACAGTTCGCGGGCGACGTGAAGGCCGCCGCGCAGGCCGCCTACGGGGTGATCGGCCGGGAGTTCAACCTCGGCTCGCCCAAGCAGTTGCAGGAGATCCTGTTCGGCGAGCTGGCACTGCCCAAGACGCGGCGGATCAAGAGCGGCTACACCACCGACGCCGACGCGCTCGCCGGGCTCTTCGCGCAGACCGGCCACCCGTTGCTGGAGCACCTGCTACGGCACCGCGACGTGGCCCGGCTCAAGTCCACAGTGGACGGTCTGCTCAAGTCGGTGAGCGACGACGGCCGGATCCACACCACGTTCAACCAGACGGTGGCGGCCACCGGCCGGCTGTCGAGCACCGATCCCAACCTGCAGAACATCCCGATCCGCACGGCCGAGGGCCGGCGCATCCGCCGGGCGTTCGTGGTCAGCCCCGACTTCGACACGCTGCTCAGCGCCGACTACAGCCAGATCGAGATGCGCATCATGGCGCACCTGTCCAAGGACGAGGCGCTGATCGACGCGTTCCGGTCCGGGTTCGACTTCCACGCGGCGACCGCGTCCTCGGTGTTCAGCGTCGCGCCGACCGAGATCACCCATGAGCAGCGGCGCCGGATCAAGGCGATGAACTACGGCCTGGCCTACGGGCTGTCCTCCTACGGCCTGGCTCAGCAGCTCGGCATCACCCCGGCCGATGCGCTGGTACTGATGGAGGACTACTTCAGCCGTTTCGGCGGGGTACGGGACTACCTGCACCAGGTGGTGGCGCAGGCGCGCAAGGACGGTTACACCCAGACCCTGCTCGGCCGCCGCCGCTACCTGCCCGACCTGACCAGCGACAACCGGCAGCGCCGGGAGATGGCCGAGCGGATGGCGCTCAACGCGCCGATCCAGGGCTCGGCGGCCGACATCATCAAGATCGCCATGCTGCGGGTCGACGCGGCGCTGCGCACGGCCGGGCTGCGCTCGCGGACGCTGCTGCAGGTGCACGACGAGCTGGTCTTCGAGGTGGCGCCCGGCGAGCGGGAGGCGCTGGAGGCGTTGGTACGGGAGCAGATGGGTGGGGCGTATCCGCTCGACGTACCGCTGGAGGTGTCCGTCGGTGCCGGTCGCGACTGGGACGCGGCCGACCACTGAGCGGCGCGACCCTTACCGGTGGGTGGCGGGGGTCGTGACGGCCCTCGCGGTCGGGTTGGCGCTGCGCGGTCCATGGTCGGGGGACCTGGGCGTCCACCTCGCCACGGTGGACCGGTTGCGGACCAGCCTCACCCGCCCGGGCAACCCGCTCGTCGACGCCGATGTGCCCAGCCCGTACTACTCGCCATACACCGTGCTGCTGGGGCTGGTCGCGCGGCTGACCGGGCACTCCTCGCACACCGTGCTCTGGGCCGCCGGGCCGCTCGTGGTCGTGCTGCTGCTGTGGGGGTTGCGCGCGTTCGTCCGTACGCTGACCGACCGGCCGCTCGCCCCGACCCTTGCCCTGGTCTTCGTGCTCCTGCTGTGGGGCGTCAAGACCCGGGTGTGGAGCGGCTTCCTGTCGCTGTGGGCGCTGCCGCTGGTGATGGCGTTCCCGAGCACCGTCGCCCTCGCGCTGACCCTGCTGCTGTGGGCCGGGCTGGCCCGCACGCTGGACGCGCCGGTCCGCTGGTCGCGCTTCCTCGGGCTCGGGCTGCTCGCCGCGCTGGTCGCGCTCGTGCACCCGTTCACCGTCCTCACCGCCGCGCTCGGGGTGCTGGCGATCGTCGTGCACCGGGCCCGGCGGCTGTCCCTTGCGCAATGGCTGTGGCTGGGCCAGGCGGCGGTCGAGGCCGGCGTGCTGGTGCTGATATGGCCGTACTGGTCGTTCGTCGCGTTGCTGCGCTCCGGCGGCGATTTCGACGCGGTCCATCGCGCCCTCTACGACCGGCCGTGGCTCTACTACGGGTTGGTCGCCGTCGCGCTGCCCGCGCTGTGGCTGCGCTGGCGCCGGGACCGGCTCGACCCGCTGGTGCTGCTGTTCGCCGCGGCCGCCGTCGTGGTCGCGCTGGGTTGGCTGACCGGACGGTACGCGCTGGGCCGGGTGTGGCCCGCCGTGCTCCTGTCCGCACAGGTGGCCCTGGCTGTCGAGCTGTCGGCTCCGCTGCCGCGCCGCCTGGCCCAGGCCTGGCTGCCCGTGACGGCGCTGGCGTGCCTGGCCGGGTTGGCGGTCCAGGCCGGCAACCTGCTCTATCTCGCCCCAGGGTCGGTGCTCACCCCGCAGGTCCGGCGGGTGGCCCACATGTACGTGGACTGGCCGGACTACTCGTGGCTGCCGCGCTACGTCCGGCCCGGCGACGTGGTGCTCACCCCCGACGACTACTTCGCCATCCGCACGGTGCCCGGCTACGGCGGGCGCACGGTCGCGCCCGCCTGGCCGGACCCGTTCCTGCCCGACGATGCGCAGCGGCGGCGCGACCTGGTGACGATGCGCGACCCAGCCACCGACCCGGCGACCCGGGCCGCCCTGCTGGCGCGTTACCACGTGCGCTGGGTGCTGGAAGTGCCGGGCCGGCCGAGCATCGAGGCCGGGCGCGTCCCGGTCGCCACCGGCCCGCAGGGGCAACGCCTCTACGCCGTCGACTGAGGCTTGTGCGCCACGAAGATCGCGGTACCGGGGAAGAGGCGTCCGCGCAACGGGCTCCACTGGCCCCAGATCCGCTCGTGCCCCTCCGGCCATTCCGGCTCGACCAGGTCCGTGAGGACGAAGGCGGCGGCGACCAGCTCCCGGATGCGGTCGCCGAGCGTGCGGTGGTGCTCGACGTAGGTCGGCGTACCGTCCTCGTCCTGCTCGACGTAGGGGCGGCGGTCGAAGTACGAGTGCACGGCGACGAGGCCGGCCTCGCCGGGGTCGTCGAGGAAGATCCAGCGCATCGGGTGGGTCACCGAGAACACCCAGCGCCCACCGGGGCGCAGGATCCGGTGCACCTCCCGCATCACCGCGGCCGAGTCATCGACGAACGGCACCGCACCGAACGCGGTGAACGCGATGTCCGCCCAGCCGTCCCGGAAGGGCAGGTGCGCGGCGTCGGCCTGCACCAGCGGTACCGGTACCCCCGAACGGTGCCGGCCGAGCATCGCCTGCCGCAACATGCCGGCGGACAGGTCCAGGGCGACCACCTGGGCACCCTGGGCGGCCAGCCACCGCGCGGCCGCCGCGGCGCCGCAGCCGACCTCCACGACCCGGCGGCCGGCGACCTCGCCGAGCAGGCGGGCGTCGGCCTCCCGCAACCCCTCGGGGCACCAGACGAAGTCGGCGTCGCCCAGAAAATCGCCGTGTTCGGCCTGGTACGCCTCGGCTTCGGCGTCCCACCAGGACCGGCTCGCGCGCAGGTTGTCCGCGGCGCCGAGGGCACGGCGGGCCACACCAGGCTCAGCAGTCACGCCGATACCGTATCCGGAGGGCTTGCATGCGGTCCGGATGCGCACGGTAAGCTATTCGATGCACTCGTGGATTGCGATCTCGGTAGGGAGCAGATCCGCGGTCGCCGGACAGCTCCAACGGTCTTCTTCGGATCCCCTTGTGTGACGGCCCGGCGACAGGTTCGCGGGCGCACCAGGGACACCTGACATATCCGACCGGAGCAACAACCCACATGACGAGCAGCATCGAGGCCACCTCGAGCGTCAACGCGACACCCGCGGCCGGCAAGGTCGCTGTCGACGATCTCGGGTCCGAGGAAGCCTTCCTCGCCGCGATCGACGAGACCATCAAGTACTTCAACGACGGTGACATCGTGGAGGGCACCGTCGTCAAGGTCGACCGGGACGAGGTCCTGCTCGACATCGGCTACAAGACCGAGGGCGTCATCCCCTCGCGCGAGTTGTCGATCAAGCACGACGTCGACCCGGCCGAGGTGGTTTCGGTCGGCGACCACATCGAGGCCCTCGTCCTCCAGAAGGAGGATAAGGAAGGCCGGCTGATCCTCTCGAAGAAGCGCGCGCAGTACGAGCGGGCGTGGGGCACGATCGAGAAGATCAAAGAGGACGACGGGGTCGTCCGGGGCTCGGTCATCGAGGTGGTCAAGGGCGGTCTCATCCTCGACATCGGGCTGCGCGGCTTCCTGCCCGCGTCGCTGGTCGAGATGCGCCGGGTACGCGATCTGCAGCCGTACGTCGGCCGGGAGCTCGAAGCGAAGATCATCGAGCTGGACAAGAACCGCAACAACGTGGTCCTGTCCCGCCGGGCCTACCTGGAGCAGACCCAGTCCGAGGTGCGCACCGAGTTCCTCAACAAGCTCCAGAAGGGCCAGGTCCGCAAGGGCGTGGTCTCCTCGATCGTCAACTTCGGGGCGTTCGTGGACCTCGGCGGCGTCGACGGCCTGGTGCACGTCTCGGAGCTGTCCTGGAAGCACATCGACCATCCCTCGGAAGTGGTCGAGGTCGGCCAGGAGGTGGAGGTCGAGGTGCTCGACGTCGACCTGGACCGGGAGCGGGTCTCGCTGTCGCTGAAGGCGACGCAGGAGGACCCGTGGCGGCAGTTCGCCCGGACCCACGCGATCCAGCAGATCGTGCCGGGCAAGGTCACCAAGCTGGTACCGTTCGGCGCGTTCGTGCGCGTCGATGACGGCATCGAGGGCCTGGTCCACATCTCCGAGCTGGCCGAGCGCCACGTGGAGATCCCGGAGCAGGTCGTGCAGGTCGGCTCCGACGTCATGGTCAAGGTGATCGACATCGACCTGGAGCGCCGGCGGATCTCGCTGTCGCTCAAGCAGGCCAACGAGGGCTTCGTCGAGGGCGAGGAGCACTTCGACCCGACGCTCTACGGCATGTCCGCGACATACGACACCGAGGGCAACTACATCTACCCCGAAGGCTTCGACCCGGAGACCGGCGAGTGGCTGGATGGGTACGAGAAGCAGCGCGAGGAGTGGGAGCGGCAGTACGCCGAGGCCCGCCAGCGCTGGGAGGCGCACACCAAGCAGGTCCAGACGGCCCGGGCGGCGGACGCCGTCGCCGAGCCGGGACCGGCCGGTGCCCCCCCGGCGACCGCGACGAGCGCCCCGGCCGCCGCCAAGCCGGCCGAGGAGCCCAGCGGCACGCTGGCCACCGACGAGGCGCTCGCCGCGCTGCGGGAGAAGCTCGCCGGCGGAAAGAGCTGACCAGGTAGCTCCCGCGCGGGCCCCGTCCGACCGGACGGGGCCCACGCTCTTGTGCGTGATCTCCACGACAGCCCGGGCGCCGACCCGGCGGTGCGGGTGCCCGTACGGTTGGATGGGCGGATGCTGGTGGGACTGACCGGGGGCATCGGCGCCGGCAAGAGCGTGGTGGCCGCCCGCCTGGCCGAGCTGGGCGCCGTCGTGATCGACTCGGACCGGCTCGCCCGGGAGGCGGTGGCTCCCGGCACGGAAGGGCTGGCCGAGGTCGTGGCCGCGTTCGGATCGGATGTACTCGGCCCCGACGGGGCGCTGGACCGTCCTGCGCTCGGCCGGATCGTCTTCGCCGACCCGGTCGCCCGCGAGCGCCTGGAGAAGATTGTGCATCCCCGGGTACGTGCCCGGGTCGCCGAGCTGGTCGCCGCCGCCGGGCCCGGCAAGGTGGTCGTCAACGACGTACCGCTGCTCGTGGAGTCCCGCCTGGCCGACACGTACGACCTGGTGATCGTGGTGCTCGCCAGCGAGGCGACGCGCGTGGCCCGGCTGGTGCGGGGCCGGGGGATGACCGAGGCCGAGGCGCGCAGCCGGATCGCCGCGCAGGCGACCGACGAGCAGCGGCGCGCGGTCGCCACCATAGTGCTGGACAACGAGGGTACGGTCGCCGAGCTGCGCGCCGCGGTCGACCGGGTGTGGCGGGAGCGGCTGGCGCCGGCCGCGTGACGCGCGCCGAGGCGTCGAGGTAACGGGAAAAGTCAGGACGCTCGCGGCGGCCGGTCTGCGCCCTTGCGCGACCGCGCCGGTGCGCTCTCCAGCGATTCAGCCAGGGCTGCAACCGTGCGCCGGGATTGGGACCGGCCGGTGTGGAGGCCGATCGTCGCCCCGGTCGGCCGCCGCGAGCGGCCCACGCATTGACGGTATCGCGCGTGACGACCGCCACACAATCGCGATCTCGGAGCCGATCGTGCACATCCTGTCGCGGCGCCGGGATAACTGTCGGAGGGTCGACGTAGGGTTGCTCGCATGGCCCTGGACATCCCGCGCCTCGACGGTCGGTTCGAGGTCATCAGCGACTACCAGCCCTCCGGCGACCAGCCCACGGCCATCGATGATCTTGAGCGGCGGGAGCGGCGGGGCGACCGGCACGTGGTGCTGCTCGGCGCGACCGGCACCGGGAAGAGCGCGACGACCGCGTGGCTGGTGGAGCGGCTGCAGCGGCCGACGCTGGTGATGGCGCCCAACAAGACGCTGGCCGCCCAGCTGGCCAAGGAGTTCCGGGAGCTGCTGCCCCACAACGCCGTCGAGTACTTCGTCAGCTACTACGACTACTACCAGCCCGAGGCCTACATCCCGCAGACCGACACCTACATCGAGAAGGACTCCTCGATCAACGAGGAGGTGGAGCGGCTACGCCACTCGGCGACCATGTCGCTGCTCACCCGGCGCGACGTGATCGTCGTGGCCACCGTCTCGGCGATCTACGGCCTGGGCACCCCGGACGAGTACCTCGACCGGGCGGTGAAGCTGCATGTCGGTGACGAGCTGGAGCGGGACACGCTGCTGCGGCGCCTGGTCGACATCCAGTACACCCGCAACGACCTGTCCTTCGCGCGCGGCACCTTCCGGGTCCGGGGCGACACCCTGGAGATCATCCCGGCCTACGAGGAGCTGGCCGTGCGGATCGAGTACTTCGGCGACGAGGTCGAGGCGCTCTACTACCTGCACCCGCTCACCGGTGACGTGGTCCGCAAGGTCGACGAGCTGATGATCTTCCCGGCGACGCACTACGCTGCCGGCCCGGAGCGGATGGAGCGGGCGATCCGCGGGATCGAGGCCGAGCTGGAGGCCCGGCTGGCCGAGCTGGAGGGGCAGAACAAGCTGCTGGAGGCGCAGCGGCTGCGGATGCGCACCACCTATGACATCGAGATGATGCGCCAGGTCGGGTTCTGCTCGGGCATCGAGAACTACTCGCTGCACATCGACGGCCGGGAGCCGGGCAGCCCGCCGCACTGCCTGCTCGACTACTTCCCCGACGACTTCCTCACGGTCATCGACGAGTCGCACGTGACCGTGCCGCAGATCGGCGGCATGTACGAGGGCGACGCGTCGCGCAAGCGGGTCCTGGTCGAGCACGGGTTCCGGCTGCCCTCCGCCCAGGACAACCGGCCGCTGCGGTTCGACGAGTTCCTCGACCGGATCGGCCAGGCCGTCTACCTGTCCGCCACGCCCGGTCCGTGGGAGCTGCGGCACACCCAGGGCGAGGTGGTCGAGCAGGTGATCCGCCCGACCGGGCTGGTCGACCCCGAGGTGGTGGTCAAGCCGACCAAGGGCCAGATCGACGACCTGATGCACGAGATCCGGGTGCGCACCGAGCGCAACGAGCGGGTCCTGGTCACCACGCTGACCAAGAAGATGGCCGAGGACCTCACCGACTACCTGCTGGAGCACGGCATCCGGGTGCGCTACCTGCACTCCGAGGTCGACACGCTGCGCCGGGTGGAGCTGCTGCGCGAGCTGCGCAAGGGCGACTACGACGTGCTGGTCGGCATCAACCTGCTGCGCGAGGGTCTCGACCTGCCGGAGGTGAGCCTGGTGGCGATCCTGGACGCCGACAAGGAGGGCTTCCTGCGCAGCGGCACCTCGTTGGTGCAGACGATCGGGCGGGCCGCCCGTAACGTGTCCGGGCAGGTCCACATGTACGCCGACAAGATGACCCCGTCGATGGCCAACGCGATCGAGGAGACCAACCGGCGCCGGGCCAAGCAGGTGGCCTACAACACCGCCAACGGGGTGGATCCGCAGCCGCTGCGCAAGAAGATCCACGACATCCTCGACGACATCTACCGCGAGGCCGAGGACACCGACGGCGCGCTGGGCGGCCACGGTCCGGGCGGGGCGATCGTCGGCGGCGGGGGCCGGCAGATGTCGCGCGGCAAGGGGCCGGTACCCGAGACGCGCAGCAGGGGCAAGGCGCCGACCACCTCGCGGGAGGGGATGGCCCGCCACGACCTGGCGCAGCTCATCCAGGAGCTCAACGAGCAGATGCTCGCCGCGGCCCGGGAGCTGCAGTTCGAGCTGGCCGCCCGGATCCGCGACGAGATCAGCGAGCTGAAGAAGGAGCTGCGGGCGATGGACGTGGCCGGGGTGCGGTAGCGCCTCCCCGGCCACGGGTCATCCGGCCGCGCCGGCCCGGTCGGCGTTGGCCACGATCGCGTCGTGCAGCCACTGGGCCAGGCCCAGCGCCGCGTCGTCGTAGGTCTTCCGGAACCGCGGGTCCGCGATGTACATCTCGGCCAGGCCGCGATGGATGTGGTAGCCGCAGTCGTAGTACCACCGGCTGATCTGCTGCCGGTGCTCGTCGGCGAGGTCCATCGCCAGCTTGCTGTCCGGCGCCGCCCCCGAGGTGAACGCGGCCACGATGCGCTCCTGCAGCTCGCCCGCCTCCGCCTTGATCTTCAGCCAGTCTTCCTTGGTGTAACGCGAGGTGCGCTGCATCGACTGCTTGTAGGCGTCGGTGTCGCCCCAGCGCTCCTTGGCCTCGTCGGCGTGCTGCGCCGGGTCGTGCTCACCGAAGACCTCGAACCGCTCCTCGGGCGTCAACGAGATGCCCATCTTCTCCGCCTCCATCGCTCGTTCCACGGCCGTGACCATCTCCTGAAGCCGTTCGATGCGTCGGGTCAACAGGTCGTGCTGGCGGCGCAGGTGCGCGCCGGCGTCGATCGACGGGTCGTCGAGGAGCGTCACGATCTCCTCCAGCGGGAACCCGAGCTCGCGGTAGAACAGCACGCGCTGCAGCCGTTCCAGATCCGCCATCTCATACCGCCGGTACCCGGCCCGGCTGTGCCCGCTGGGGACCAGCAGGCCGATCTGGTCGTAGTGGTGCAACGTGCGCACGCTGATCCCGGCCAGGTTGGCGACCTGGCCGACCGAGTAGGTCATCGGGTCCTCCGTTCCCGCCCAGCATGAAGCCTGACGTAACGTCAGGGTCAAGCCTGCGCGTGGCGGCGCCCGTCAGTCGACGTCGGTGAAGTGCTCGACGGTGGGAGCGCCGTCGAAGTAGGGGCCGATCAGGCCGCGCCACGTGGTGAAGCGCTCGGTGGCACGGAAGTTCTCCAGGTGCGCCTCGACGGAGTCCCACTCGACGAGCAGCACGAACCGGGTGGGCGTCTCGACGCCCTGGGTCATGCGCACCGAGCGGCAGCCGGCGGTACCGGTGAGGACCTCGCGCGCCTTGGCGTAGGCGGCGCGGAAGTCGTCCTCCCGCCCGGGTACCACGTTGATCAGAGCCACTTCCAGGACCATGCGCGGCAGGCTACCAGCTAGCTAGCCTCCTAGGACGTCCTGGGAGGGTGTGGTGGGGGACATGCGGAACCCCGACCGCCGTCGGGCACAATGGACGGGCGAGGAGGGGAGTATTCCCCCGCGACAGCGTCGTCAGCACGGTACGCGCGGACCGGTCGTCAACCGACCGGCACCGGCACACCCGGCGCGGTCGGTTGCCGGACCCGCGCCGGCAACGGAAGAGACCTCCGGAGTCACATCGTGCCTTCCGGAGGTTTGTATCTCGTGACGGTGTCGCCGCTCGTCTGGACCGCCACCCTGGTGCTTCTGGGTGCCATCCTCGCCGTGGACCTGCTGGTCGTGGCCCGGCGGCCGCGGGAACCGACGTTGCGCGAGTCCGCGCTGTGGGTCTCCGGGTACATCTCTCTCGCGGTGCTGTTCGGCCTGCTGATCTGGGGCGCCTACGGGCCGTCCACCGGGGCCAAGTTCTTCGCGGGCTGGCTGACCGAGTACAGCCTGTCGGTGGACAACCTGTTCGTGTTCATGGTCATCATGAGCCAGTTCCGGGTGCCCCGGCAGTTCCAGCAGAAGGCCCTGATGATCGGGATCGTGCTGGCGCTGGTCATGCGCGGCGCGTTCATCGCGCTCGGGGCAGCGGCGCTCAACGCCTTCGAGTGGCTGTTCTACCTCTTCGGGTTCTTCCTGGTCTATACCGCGGTCCGGCTGATCCGGCCCAGGGCGGCCGCGGTGGACTTCGCCGAGGGGCGGCTGATCCGCTGGGCGGAGCGGGTCCTGCCGGTCACCAGCGAGTACGACGGGGCCTACCTGACCACCCGGCGTGCCGGCCGGCTTCAGGTGACGCCGATGCTGATCGTGATGCTGGCCCTGGGTACCACCGATCTGGTCTTCGCCCTCGACTCGATCCCGGCGATCTTCGGCCTGACCAAGGCGGCCTACCTCGTCTTCACCGCCAACGTCTTCGCGCTGATGGGCCTGCGGCAGCTCTACTTCCTGCTCGGTGGCCTGCTCAGCCGGCTGGTGTACCTGTCCGCCGGGCTGGCCGTGGTGCTCGGCTTCATCGGCGTGAAGCTGATCCTCGAGGCCCTGCGCGACAACGAACTGCCGTTCATCAACGGCGGCGAGCACATCGAGTCGGTACCCCAGATCCCGATCTGGCTGTCGCTCGGGGTGATCATCGGGACGTTGGCCGTGGCCACAGTCGCGAGCCTTGCCCGCTCGGCCCGCGCCGGCGTGCGTTAGCGTGCGGCGCGTGGGAAGCCTCCGAACGCTCGGCCTGCTCGGCGCGCCCAACGCGCGCGAGGTCGGGGGACTGGTCACCGCCGACGGCCGTACCGTCCGCCCGGGGCTGGTCTACCGCGCCTCCGCGCTGGGCCGGCTGACCGACGACGACGTCGCGGCGCTGGGCCGGCTCGGCCTGACCGACCTGCTCGACCTGCGCCACGGCAGCGAGATCGACATGGCCCCGCCGGACCGGCTGCCGGCCGGGCCGCAGGTCGCCCACATCCCGATCTTCGATCCGGCGCACCCGGTGTTCACCTACGTCTCGGCGGTGCTGCTCGGCCACGATCTGAGCCGGTACGCGGCGCTGGCCGTCGAGGGCACCCCGGGCGCGATGCTGGCCATCTACCGCTGGTTCGTCAGCGACGCGGCGGCGCGCGCGGCGTTCGGCACCGCACTGCGGCGGATCGCGGCGGCCAGCGGGCCCCTGCTCTACCACTGCAGCGCCGGCAAGGACCGCACCGGCTGGCTCACCGCGCTGCTGCTGGGCGCGCTGGGCGTGGACCGGGCGACGATCGTCGAGGACTACCTGCTGACCAACGAGGTCACCGCGGCGGAGATGGACAAGGTGCTCACCGTGCTCAACGCGCGCAAGGGGGTACCGCCCGAGGTGCTGCGGCCGGTGCTGGACGCCGCACCCGAGTACCTCGACGCCGCGTTCGCCCGGGTCGACGACGAGTACGGCACGCTGGACGGCTACCTGCGCCGGGGGCTGGACCTCGACGAGGGTGAGCTGGCCGCGCTGCGCACGCGGCTACTGGACTAGGTCGGCCCAGCTCGCCGCGGCCACCCGGGCCAGCAGCGCGCGGGCCGCGGTACCGGGCAGCGTCGTGGTCGTGCACACCACCAGGAGGTACGGCGATCCGCCCGGCGGATACACGATGCCGGCACCGTGCCGGACCCCGGTGACCCAACCGCTCTTGTGCGCGATGCGGGTGCCCCGGGGCAGCCCGGCCGCCAGGTCGTCGCGGTGCTCCTGCGCCTCCAGGGTGGCCCGCGGCCACGGGTCCGGCCCGGTGACCACGGCGGTCAGGAGCGCGGCGAGGTCGGCGGCGGTGACCTCGTTGGTGATCCCGGCCACCCGTGCGGCGCCGTCCTCGATCGCCCGGCCGATCCGGCTGTGCCGGGCACCGGCGAGCGCCCACTCCCGGTCGGCCGCGTCAAGGCCCACGTGCGCGAGGACGATGTTCGTGGCGAGGTTGCTGGACCGCACGATCATCCGTTCGGCGAGCCAGCGCAGCGGCGCGGTACCACCGAGGCGGTTCCACGGGGCGGGATCGTCGTCGGGGGCGTGCGCGAGCCGGAAGTCGGGGGCGCCCGGAGCGGCGGAGGCGAACACGTCGGTGACCGGTACCCGCGCGTCGAGGTCGAGCGTGCCGGCCGCGTGGGCGCGGGACGCGGCCGCGAGCACGGCGACCTTCATCGTGCTCGCGGCGTAGTGGATCGCGTGCTCGGCGCGGGCGTACCGGGGCCGGCGCGCCCTGAGCGGCGCACACCAGACCGAGACCGTACCGGGCACCGCGCGCAGCTCGGTATCCAAGGCGGTCAGTGCCCCCACGGGTCCTCCGGATCGTCGTAGGCTGTCCAGCCGTGTCAGCACCCTATGACCCGGGCCAACGACCCGCCTCCTACGCGCCGCAGCACGCCCACCGGGGCAGTGCCCCGGCACCGGCCTACGCCCCACCGCCACCGCCCCCGCCGCCGCCCGGCTACGCCCCGCCCCCGCCGCCGCCCGGCTACGCCCCGCCCCCGCCGACGACCTATGGGCAACCTCAGCCGGCCACCTACGGCCAGACCCAGGCGCCGCCCGCCCCACAGACGCAGTGCCGGCTCTGTGGCTGTGTCCCGGCCGCCGAGGTGACCTTCCGGGGCCACCGGGGCTTGCTCGTCATGATGCAGTTCCTGCACCTGACCGGGCCGTTCTGCCGGGACTGCGGCCTGGCCACCTTCCGGGAGATGAGCGCGAAGACGCTCATCCAGGGCTGGTACGGCTACGCGTCGTTCGTGATCACCCCGATCACCGTGCTGATCAATGTGATCCGGCGAGGCAAGGTCGCCAACCTTCCGGCACCCCGCCCACCGGCCCAAGGCCCGCACGGGCGGCCGATGGATCCGGGCGCACCGCTGATGACGCGGCCGGCCGCGCTGGTCGGGCTCTTCATCCCGGTGTTCCTGGTCATGTTGGTGGTGTTCCTGGTCGCCTGGCAGGCGGTCAGCCACTAGCCGCGACGGCGCGCCAACCGGCCGCGGTTGGCGGCGTCGAGAACCACCTTGCGCAGCCGTACGGCGGCCGGGGTCACCTCGACGCACTCGTCCTCGCGGCAGAACTCCAGCGCCTGTTCCAGCGAGAGCCGGCGCGGCGGGACCAGCCGCTCCAGCTCCTCGCCGGTCGACGACCGGATGTTGGTAAGCTTCTTCTCCTTGGTGATGTTGACGTCCATGTCGTCTGCGCGGGAGTTCTCGCCGACGATCATCCCCTCGTACACCTCGGTACCAGGCTCGACGAACAGGGAGCCGCGCTCCTGGAGGTTGAACATCGCGTAGGAGGTGGCGGCGCCGGGCCGGTCGGCGACCAGCGAGCCGGTCGGGCGGGTGCGCAGGTCGCCGAACCACGGCTCGTACGACTCGAAGACGTGGTGCAGGATGCCGGTACCGCGGGTCTCGGTGAGGAACTCGGTCCGGAAGCCGATCAGCGCCCGGGCCGGGACCAGCCACTCCATCCGGACCCAGCCGGTGCCGTGGTTGACTAGCTGCTCCATCCGGCCCTTGCGGGTGGCGAGGAGCTGGGTGATCGCGCCGAGGTAGTCATCGGGTGCGTCGATCGTCAGCCGCTCCACGGGCTCGCAGATGCGCCCGTCGACCTCCCGCGTCACCACCTGCGGCTTGCCAACCGTCAGCTCGTACCTCTCCCGGCGCATCTGCTCCACGAGGATCGCCAGGGCCAGCTCGCCCCGACCCTGGACCTCCCAGGTGTCCGGCCGCTCGGTCGGCAGTACCCGCAGCGACACGTTGCCGACCAGCTCCCGGTCCAGCCGGTCCTTGACCAGCCGCGCGGTGACCTTGCCGCCCTTGGTCCGGCCGGCGAGCGGGGAGGTGTTGGTGCCGATGGTCATCGAGATGGCTGGCTCGTCGACCCGGATCAGCGGCAGGGCGACCGGGTTGTCCGCGTCGGCCAGCGTCTCACCGATCATGATCTCGGGGATCCCGGCCACGGCGATGATGTCGCCGGGGCCGGCCCGCTCGGCGGATGTGCGCTCCAGCGCCTCGGTCATCAGCAGCTCGGAGATCCGGACCTTCTCGACGGTACCGTCGGCACGGCACCAGGCCACCGTCCGCCCCTTGCGGATCTCGCCCTGCCGGACCCGGCACAGCGCCAGCCGGCCGAGGAACGGCGAGGCGTCCAGGTTGGTCACGTGCGCCTGAAGCGGTGCACCGTCCACATAGGACGGCGGCGGGATCGTCTCCAGCAGCGTGGCGAACAGCGGTTCGAGGCTGGGGGAGTCGGGCATGCCGCCGTCGGGCGGCTGGGCCAGCGACGCCCGGCCGTCGCGGGCGCAGGCGTACACGATCGGGAAGTCGATCTGGCTCTCGTCGGCGTCGAGGTCGAGGAAGAGCTCGTAGGTGTCGTCGACGACCTCCTTGATCCGCGCGTCCGGCCGGTCGACCTTGTTGACCACGAGGATGATCGGCAGCCCCGCGGTGAGCGCCTTGCGCAGGACGAACCGGGTCTGCGGCAGCGGGCCCTCGCTCGCGTCGACGAGCAGCAGCACCCCGTCGACCATGGTCAGGCCGCGCTCCACCTCGCCGCCGAAGTCAGCGTGCCCGGGGGTGTCGATGATGTTGATCGTGACCGGGTCCCCGGACGGCGGCCGGTAGTGCACCGCCGTGTTCTTGGCGAGGATGGTGATGCCCTTCTCCCGTTCCAGGTCCATGGAGTCCATGACCCGGTCCGCCATCTCCGCGCGGGAATGCCATGCACCGGCCTGCCGCAGCATGGCATCCACCAGGGTGGTCTTGCCGTGGTCGACGTGGGCGATGATGGCCACGTTGCGAAGGTCGGCGCGTACCGGCATGACCGCCATCCTCCCCGGTCACCGGTAAGGTCCGCACGGCGGCCCGCCCCTGGCGGGAGGACAGCGCGGGACCCGCCCCGGTAGGGTCGGACGTCGTCGTCGGTCGGGGAGGGGTCGTGCCGCTGCTGTCCAACCCACGCAACCGGGTGATCGCCGGCGCGGTGGTGGTCACCGCGGTGGTGCTGTCCGTGACCGCGGCGTTCTTCGGGCTGCGCGGTCAGCCGCAACCGGTCGCCGATCGCGGTCCGCTGTTCGTGGTACCGAGTGAGCAGGTCCTCAGCGCGTCCCCCACGCCGCAGGTGAGCGACAGCCCGTCCCCCACCGCAAGCCCGACGCCCAGCCGCAAGCCGTCGCCGGCACCCACGAAGAAGAAGGCGCCGCCGCCCCCGCCCAAGCCGGTGCGCGTGGCCCAGCCGCCGCCGCCCCGTTCGGCGAGCCCGCCGCCGCGGTCACCGGCGCCCGGCGCGAGCTGCCCGACCTACACCGGCCCGGTGGCGCCCCGGTCCGCGGTCGCCGACGCGATGACCACGGCGACCGCCACGTCCTACCACCCGACGCTGAGCCTGGACGACCGCAACCCGCCGGCGATCAGCGTGCGGCTGCTGATGGTCCAGGGCATCGGCTGGATGGAGTCGAGCTGGCAGTCCACGATCGTGTCCTGTGACGGCGGTGTCGGCACCATGCAGGTGATGCAGGCCACTGCGGACTGGATGAACGAGAAGTACGGCACGAACCACGACTTCCGCACCCTGTCCGGCAACGTCGCCGTCGCGGCCGGCTACCTGGCCTGGCTGATCCGGTACTTCGGGGATAAGTACTTCAACGGCAACTACGACCTGAGCGGTGACCCGAACAAGCTGGTCCTGCTCGACCTGGTGATCTCGGCATACCAGGCCGGGTTCGGGAAGGTCGACAACGCGATGGCGGCCGGGCAGGACCTGCCGAACACGTGGTACGTCTACACGGTCGAGGGGTTCATGACCAGCCGGCCCTGGACCGCCTAGCGTCCACCGTTCAGCAGTACCGTCGGGGCATGCGGAAGGTGGCGGCGTGCCCAGGCCCTCCCGCACGAACCGCGCCTGGTGGTTCTGGTCGCCGCGTTCGCTGGGCGGCACTGGTGGCCGCGGCGTCCGGTACGCCGCCTACCGGGCCGCGGTGCCGGGCTGGTGGCCGCGGCTGCGGCCCTGGCGACCGCCGGGCTGACCGGCCCCCGCGGGCTTCCATGCGACCGTTGCGATCTTGCCGCGGACCACGTCGGCGTCCGGGTGGTTGAGCCCGTCGAGGATGGCCAGGGCGCGGCGCCAGGCGCTGGCGGCGGCGGCCCGCTGGCCGGTGCTGCGGTGCGCGTCGCCGAGATGGCGCAGCGTGCTGGCCTCCCCGTACCGGTCGCCGATGTCCCGCCGCAGGTCCAGCGCGCGCTGGTAGCACTCGACGGCCTCGTCGCGGTGGTCGAGGTGGCTGTGGATGTAGCCGAGGCTGTCCCACGTGGCGGCCTGGTCGTCGGGGTTGCCGAGCTGCTGTTGCAGGGCCAGCGCCTGCTCGCAGGAGCTGAGGGCGAGGTGGTGGTCGCCGAGCTGGGCGCGCAGCCAGCCGATGTTGTTGAGCGCGAGGCCCTGTCCGGCCGGGTGCCGGGTGGCCTGGAACAGGACCAGGGCCTGCTCGACGTGGTCCAACGCCGCCGCGTTCTGGCCCTGCCGCACGTAGGCCATGCCGAGGTGGTTGTGCGTGTGTGCCTGGCCGAGCCGGTCACCGGTCTGGCGGTACAGGTCGAGGGCGCGCCGCAGGTTGGTCCCGGCGTCGTCGAAGCGGCCGAGCTGGATCTCGGCCAGGGCGAGGAACCGGTGGGCGACGGCCTGCGCCGTCGGGTCGCCCAGCCGCCGGGCGGCGGTCAGCGCCGCCCGCTGGATGGCCGCCCAGTCGTGCCAGTGCCCGCGCCGGTCCAGGAAGTGCACGTGGGTCCAGGCCAGTTGCCACGCGTGGGTGTCCCATCCGGTACCCGCGGCGTAGGTCACGGTGGCGAGCAGGACCGGGTGTTCGGTGGCGAACCAGGTCATCGCCGCCGGGTGGTCGCGCAGCGGCTCCGCCGTGACCCCCGGCCGCGGCGGCGCCAGGGTGATCGGGTCCCGGGCCGCGTTGAGCAGCAGGGCCGCGGTGTGCGCGGTGTGCAGGTAGTGGTCCAGCATCCGGTGGATCGCCGCGTCGAGCTGCTCGGCGGGCTCGGCGCCGCGGGCCTGCTCGGCGGCGTACGCGCGGAGCAGGTCGTGGAAGCCGTACCGGCCGGGGCTGTGCTCCACGATCAGGTGCGCCCGCGTCAGCTCGGCCAGCAGCCGCCGGACGTCCTCCACCGGGACGCCGACGAGGCTGGCCGCCGCGGCGGCGCCGATGTCCGGGCCCGGGTGCAGGCCGAGCAGGCGGAACAGCCGGGCGGCCGGGTCGGTCAGGGTGCGGTACGACCAGGAGAACACCGCCCGCACGTCGGTGGCCGGGTCGTCGCCGGCGAGGGCGTCCAGGCGGTCGCGCATGTCGCGCAGCTCGGCGGCGAGGCGGTGCAGCGGGAACTCGGGGTGGGTGGCGGCCCGGGCGCCGGCCACGACGAGCGCGAGGGGCAGCTGGGCGCACCGGGTGATGATCTCGTCGGCCGCTGCCGTGTCGGCCGCGATCCGGTCCGTGCCGAGGCGCCGGGCCAGCAGCTGCCGCGCCTCGTCGGAGGGCAGCAGGCCCAACGCCACCGGGTGGGCGCCGTCGGCGGCGACCAGGCTGGACAGGTGATGGCGGCTGGTGATCAGCACGAGGCAGCCCGAGGCGGCGGGCAGCAGCGGCCGTACCTGCGCGGCGTCGCGCGCGTTGTCGAGCAGGATCAGCATCCGCCGGTCAGCCGTCAGGGTGCGGTACAGCGCGGCCTGCGCGTCCAGGTCGGCGGGCATGCGGGTGGAGGGCACGTCGAGGGCGTCGAGGAAGCCGCGCACCACCTCGGTCGGGCTGGTCACCGCGCCGCCCGGGTCGAACCCGCGCAGGTTCACGTACAGCTGGCCGTCCGGGAACCGGTGGCGCACCTGGTGGGCCCAGTGCACGGCGAGGACGGTCTTGCCGACCCCGGCGGTTCCGGTGATCGCGATGATCAGGGCGGCGCTCGACGATCCACCGTGTTCCTCGTGGAGCAGGGTGTTGAGCTGGCGGAGCTGATCGGCCCGGCCGGTGAAGCCGGCGCCGTCGGCGGGCAGCTGCGCCGGTCCGGACCGTACCGGCGGCTGGTGGAGCGGGGCTGCGCTGGCGGCAAACCAGTCCCGGTCCTTCCCGGTCAGCCCGAAGGCGTCGGCCAGCAGCCGCACAGTTACCGGGCGTGGCATGTCGATCTGATTCGACTCGATCTTCCGGAGGCCACGGACGCTGATGCCGGCCTTCTCGGCCAGCTCCTCCTGCGACAGGCCAACTCGCCGACGGTGCGTCCGTACGAGGTCACCGAACACCCGAACCTCCGTGGCAGAAGGGTTGCGCCCGCCGGGGCGATCCACCGTCCCCGATGCCGGCCGCCGTAGCCCGCAGCCCACAGGCTACCGAGAAGTGCCGGTTACGTGCCGGTCGCGTACCTCGCCGGCACGCCGGCCAGCGGCCACTGTGAGTAACATCCGGCGGGGGATTGAGCCGGGTGCCCCGGCACCACGGGGGCGTGCCGGGGCACCCCGGTCACCGTGCGGGAAGCCCCGCCCCGGCGGCAATGTCGTGCGGGCTCAATTGGCGGAGGGCTGATGCGGGTATCGAAGCGGTGGACCACCGCCGTGCTGGCCGTCGGAATCGTCGTGGCGCTGCTCCCCCTGCGGTCGGCCAGCGCCCTCGGGCCCGACGAGGGGGCCGGCCCGCCGACGACGGTACCGGGGCTGGCGGCGGGCGCGCCCGAACACACCGTCACCCTGATCACCGGTGACCGGGTGAGCGTCGTCGACCGCGGCGGCCGGCTCGAACCGGTCCGCATCGAGCCGGGACCGGGCCGCCTCCGCGTGACCTTCGCCGCCAGCGCCGCCGGCGGGCGGCTGCGGGTCACGCCCTCGGACGCGTTGCCGCTCCTGCGCGCCGGGCAGGTGGACCCGCGCCTGTTCGACGTGACCGCGCTGGTGGAGTTCGGCTACGACGACAGCCGGGCGGACCTGCCGCTGATCGTCACCGGTACCGGGGCCGGGACCGGCGTGGCCGCGCTACGCGCGGTGCCCGGCGGTACCGCTTTCCACGCGCCGAAGAAGGGCATCGAGGCGGTATGGCGGAACCTGTCCGGCGGAACGGGCCTCCGCGCCGCGAGCGCGTCAAAGCTATGGCTGGACGGGTTGCTCAAGCCCGTCCTCACCGAGAGCGTGCCGCAGGTCGGCGCGCCGGCCGCCTGGGCGGCGGGGTTCACCGGCGACGGGGTGAAGGTGGGCGTGGTCGACTCCGGGATCGACGCAACCCACCCGGACCTGGCCGGTCGGGTCGTGGCGGCGCGGAACTTCCACGAGGACGGGGACGACCGCGACCTGACCGGCCACGGTACGCACGTGGCCGCGACGATCGCCGGGATCGGCGCGGACGGCGCGCACAAGGGCGTGGCGCTCGGGGCGAAGCTGGTGTCCGCGCGGGTGTGCAACCCGGACGGCTGCCCGGAATCGGCCATCCTCGACGGGATGCAATGGGTCGCCGGCCAGGGTGTCAGGGTGATCAACATGAGCCTCGGCGGCACCGACACCGAAGGACGGGACCTGCTGGAAGAGGCGGTCGACCGGATCACCGCCCAGTCCGGTGTGCTGTTCGTGATCGCCGCGGGCAACAGCGGCGAGGAGGGCGACGGTACCGTCGGCACTCCCGGCAGCGCCGACTCCGCGTTGACCGTCGGCGCGGTGACGAAGACCGACGAGCTGGCCGGCTTCTCCAGCCGCGGCCCGCGGCTGGGCGACGGCGCCCTCAAGCCGGACATCACCGCTCCCGGCGTCAGCATCGTCGCCGCTTTCAGCAAGGACGCCGTGGAACCCCCCAGGGACCCCAGACCCGGCGGGCGGGCTGCCTTGTCGGGTACGTCGATGGCCACCCCGCACGTGGCCGGCGGCGCGGCGGTGCTTGCCCAGCGCCACCCGGACTGGAAACCGGCCCAGCTCAAGTCGGCCCTCATGGGTTCGGCCAAGACCAGCCCGGACATCCAGGTGTACGCCCAGGGCGCCGGCGGGCTCGACCTGGCCCGCGGCATCAAGCAGACCGTCACGGCCGAGCCAGCCAGCTTCAGCGTCCAGGACCTGTGGCCGCACGACAAGAATCCGGTCACGCGTACCGTCACCTACCGCAACACCGGCACCAATCCGGTGACGTTGGCGCTGGACATGCGCACCGCCGCGCCCGCTGGCATGTTCACGGTCTCCCGCCGGTCGGTGACCGTGCCGGCCGGGGGTACCGCCGAGGTCAAGGTGAGCATCCGCACCGACGTGCGCGGCGTCGCCACCCGCAACGGCGCCTACCTGGTCGCCACCGGCGGCGACCAGGTGATCACCACGCCGCTCGCGGCGGTGGTCGAGACCGAGGCGACCTTCGAGATGAAGGTCACCCACGTCGATCGCGACGGAGGTCCGGCGCGGTCGGTCAAGTCGGCGATCGTCGACCTCGAGCACGACCGGCTCTTCACCACCGAGGTCTCGACGACCGACCGGCTGCGGCTGCCCAAGGGCCGGTACATCATCATGACGTTCTTCGACACGCAGCCGGGCAACCTGTTCACCTTGCTGATCAACCCGTTGGTGGTCCTGGACCGGGACGTCGCGGTCACCATGGACGCGCGCGCCGGGCGGCCGGTGTCGGTACGGGTCCCGCAGCCCGACGCGAAGGACTTCCGCTCTTCGCTGTTCACCCAGGCGGTCGGGCCCTTCGGGCTCGGTAACCTGATCGCCCATCCGGACACCAGCATCGGGCACCTGTTCCTCGGCACGGTCGGTACGGTGCGGCAGAACCCGGCGGTCGAGTCCGGCTTCTCGGCCCTGTTCGCCAAGCAGGGTGTGGCACCCGCGGACTCGCCCTACCTGACCTCGGTGGCCTGGCGGGAACGCGGCCGGATCTTCCCGGGGCTCAACCGCACCGTCTCCGCCCGCGACCTCGCGACGATCCGGACCGAGTACGCCCATCAGGCCATGCCGGTCGGCACCATGGAGTACCACGCGCTGTGGCCGGAGCGGACCTTCGACCTCATCGACTTCGCCCCGACCCGGTTCCCGAGCTCCCGGGTGGAGTACTTCAACACCGACGACGGTGTGCAGCGGGGAATGTTCCTGCGCGAGGGGAACGGGGAGATCGGCTTCGGCGACGCCCTGGGCAGCCCGGTCCGGACCCTGCGCGCCGGCCAGGACTTCCCTGAGCGGCGCAACGTCGGGGTGTACGGGCCGGGCTTCACCGATCCGCAGTTCGGGGTCCGGGGCCGGATGAGCCGGCGCGGCGACGTCATCCGGCTGGGGCCGACCTTGCTCAACGACAGCCTCAACTGGGCCGGCTTCCCGACCAACCTCAAGCGGCCGCGGCTCACCCTGGACCGCGACGGGAAACGCATCTTCGATCGCACCGGCAACGACTTCGACGTCGAGGTACCCGCGGGCACGCGCACCTACCGGCTCGGCGCCGACCTCGACCGGGGCCCGCTGCAGGCGCTGTCCACCCGGGTCACCTGCGAGTGGACGTTCCGGTCGGGCACCGTGGGCGGGGACGCCTGGAAGCCGCTGCCGCTGTCGGCGGTACGGTTCCTGCCGCCGCTGAGCGGGGAGAACGCCGCGCCGGCCGGCAACACGTTCGTCATCCCGTTCGAGGTGCAGCGCCAGCCCGGCTCCGCGGCGGGTACCGTCCGGGAGCTCACCGTCGAGGTGTCCTACGACGACGGGGCCACGTGGCGGCCGGCGTCGGTGCTCCGGCTCCGGCAGCAAGGGGTGGCCGTCGTCCGGCATCCCGCCGGCCCGGGGTTCGCGTCCCTGCGCGCCCGGTCGACCGACAGCGCCGGAAACACGCTCAGCGAAACCATCATCCGGGCGTACCGGCTCGCGTAAGCGAGCCGGTACGTGCGCCGGCGAGCCGGCTATCGCTCGATGCCGTACAACGAGCGCAGGTCCCGGCCGATGTCGGCCACCTCGGTGAGCTTTCCTGCCGCGACCCCGAGGACGAGTGCCTCGGCCGCGTCGACGTCGACGTCCGGAACCGGATGACCGTTGAGCGCGAGTAACGTCACGGCCGCGGCCCACGCGAGATCTGGTCTTGACTACGTCAGCTCTTCCGTTGCCGTCCGGTCAGTGGCACGCTGGTGACACGTTGATCCCACCCCTTGGCTGGGGGTAACGATGGTCGGCAAGAGGGCAGCGTTCGAGCCCGAGCTCGCGCCGTGCGGCAAGACCGTGGGCGGCGAGAGTTATCGCGACGCCGACGGCGAAGGCTTCGCGGTGTTCGTCCGCTACTACGAGTGCGGCTGTCGGCGCACCCGCCACGAGTACCACGACGGCAGCGTCACGGCAACGGCGGTCAGGCACGGCCGCAAACGCGGCAAGATCTTCTGGGAAGAGCAGTCGGGACATCCGGTCTGACGGCGCGGGAGGGCTATGAGCGCGTCGCACGACGTAGTCATCGTGGGGGGCGGCGGGGCTGGCCTGCGCGCAGCGATCGCCGTGGCCGAGGCCGATCCGCGGCTCAGCATCGCGGTGGTTTCCAAGGTGTACCCGATGCGCAGCCACACCGTATCGGCCGAGGGCGGGGCGGCCGGGGCGATCCGGCCCGACGACAGCCTCGACGAGCATGCCTACGACACGATCTCCGGCGGGGACTGGCTGTGCGACCAGGACGCGGTGGAGGCGTTCGTCGCCGAGGCGCCGCGGGAGCTGATCCAGCTGGAGCACTGGGGCTGTCCGTGGAGTCGCGAGGCGGACGGGCACATCGCGGTCCGGCCGTTCGGCGGCATGAAGAAGATGCGTACCTGGTTCGCCGCCGACAAGACCGGGTTTCACCTCCTGCACACGCTGTTCCAGACCTCCCTCAAGTACCCGTCCGTCACTCGCTACGACGAGTGGCACGTGACCCGCCTGCTGGTCGACGAGGGCCGGGTGTGCGGCGTGGTGGCGCTGGAGCTGATGTCCGGCCGGATCGAGGCCATCACCGGCAAGGCCGTCATCCTGGCCACCGGCGGCTGCGGCCGGATCTTCCCGTTCACCACGAACGCCGCCATCAAGACCGGGGACGGCATGGCGCTGGCGTACCAGGCCGGGGCGCCGTTGAAGGACATGGAGTTCGTCCAGTACCACCCGACCGGCCTGCCGTTCACGGGCATCCTCATCACCGAGGCGGCCCGGGCCGAGGGCGGCTGGTTGCTCAACAAGGACGGGTACCGGTACCTGCAGGACTACAACCTGGGCAAGCCGGAGCCGGGGCCGGTGCTGCGCAGCATGGAGCTGGGACCGCGGGACCGGCTGTCCCAGGCGTTCGTCCACGAGGTGGAGAAGGGGCGCGCGATCGAGTCGCCGTACGGACCGATCGTCCACCTCGACCTGCGCCACCTCGGTGCGAAGGTGATCGACGGCAAGCTGCCGTTCGTCCGCGAGCTGTGCCACAAGTACGAGAACATCGACCCGGTGCACGAACTGGTCCCGGTACGGCCGGTCGTGCACTACATGATGGGCGGCGTAGACACCGACATCAACGGCGCCACCGGCCTTTCCGGGCTGTACGCCGCCGGCGAGGTGGCCTGCGTGAGCATCAACGGCGCCAACCGCCTCGGCTCCAATTCACTACCCGAGCTGCTGGTCTTCGGCGCCCGCGCCGGCCAGGCGGCGGCCAGGTACGCCGCCGCTGCCGCGCCACTCGGACCGGCCGTCCACGCGCAGGCCGCCGACGAGCAGCGGCGGCTGGAGCGCGATCTGTTGGGCCGCGGCGAGGGCGCCGAGCGGATATCCACGATCCGAACGCAGATGCAGAAGATCATGGAGGATGCGGCCGGCATCTACCGGGACGGCGACACCCTGACCAAGGCCGCGGACAAGCTGCGCGGGCTGCGGGAGCGAGCCGCCACGGCCACGATCGACGACTCCAGCCGTACTTTCAATACCGAGCTGACCGCGGCGCTTGAGCTGACCGGCATGATCGACCTCGCGGAGTCGATGGTGCACAGCGCGCTGCACCGCGAGGAGTCGCGCGGCGCGCACCAGCGCACCGACTTCCCCGCGCGTGACGACGAGCGCTTCCTGGCTCACTCGATGGTGTACCGCGACGCCGACGGCTCGCCCCGCGTCACGCACCTGCCGGTCACCATCACCCGGTGGCCGCCCGGCGAACGAGTCTACGGGAGGTGAGTCGATGCCCGATCAGATCACCCTGCGAGTTGCCCGCTACCGGCCGGAGCAGGAGGAGGCGCCGACCTTCGACGAGTACGACGTGCCGCTGCGCGAGGACTGGGTGGTACTCGACGGCCTGAACTACATCAAGGACGAGCTGGACGGCACCTTGTCGTACCGCTGGTCCTGCCGGATGGGGATATGCGGCAGCTGTGGGGCCATGGTCAACGGCGAGCCGAAGCTGATGTGCGCCACCTTCCTGACCGCCTACGCCCCGGGGCCGATACGCATCGATCCGCTGGCCAACTTCCCCGTCATCCGCGACCTCGTCGTCGAGCTCACCGACTTCATGACCAAGCTCGGGATGGTCAAGCCGTGGCTCATCCGGGACGAGGAGCAGCCGGTCGAGGACGGCGAGTACCTGCAGACGCCCGCGCAACTGGACGAGTACAAGCAGTTCAGCATGTGCATCAACTGCATGCTGTGCTACTCGGCCTGTCCGGTGTACGGGCTGGACACCAAGTTCCTCGGCCCGGCGGCGATCGCCCTGGCCCAGCGGTACAACCTCGACTCCCGCGACGACGGGGGGCACGAGCGGCTGACCGTGCTGTCCCAGCCGGAGGGGGTCTGGGGCTGTACGTATGTGGGGGAGTGCTCGCGGGCGTGTCCGAAGGGCGTCGACCCGGCCGGGGCGATCCAGCGGTACAAGCTCACCGCCGCCACGGCGGCGGTCAAGTCGCTCCTCATGCCGTGGGGGCAGCGATGAGCTCGCAGTTGAGCTCCGCCCGCCTGTACAAGCCGAAGGTCCCGCTGCTGTGGTGGCTCTCGCGACGGTCGTACACAATGTTCGTCCTGCGGGAGCTGAGCAGTGTCTTCGTCGCGTGGACCGTGGTCTATCTCCTGTTGCTGATACGCGCGGTCAGCCGGGGCCCGGCCGAGTACCAGCGGTTCCTGCACTGGGCGGCCAGCCCATGGCTGATCGTGCTGAACGCCGTCGCGCTGGCCTTCGTGCTCCTCCATGCGATCACGTTCGTCAACCTGACGCCACAGGCGATGGCCGTACGAGTGCGGGGCCGGCGGGTGCCCGGGCGCCTCCTCGCCGGGTCGCTGTACCTGACCTTGCTGCTGGTGTCGGCGTTCCTCGCCTGGCTGGTGGTGGGCTAGATGCCGCGGCGCACCGTCGAACCCTTCGTGTGGTTGCTGTTCAGCGGCGGCGGCGTGGCGGCCGCATTGGTACTGCCCGTGCTCCTGGTTCTGTTCGGGTTGGCGCTGCCGCTCGGCTGGATCGCGGCGCCTGACCACGCACACCTGCTCGGCGTGCTCCGCAACCCGCTCACCCGGCTCGGGCTGGTCGTGGTGTGCGCCCTGGCGCTCGTCCACTGGGCTCACCGGTTCCGCTACACGCTCCTCGACGGCCTGCAACTGCACCGGTACGACCGGCTGGTCGTCGCCGTCTGCTACGGCGGCGCTTTGGCCGGTTCGGTGCTGGCGGCGTACCTCCTGTTCGTCGCCGTGTGACACCCGGCCTACGAGCCGCGGGCGCGCCACTCCGGGATGGCCGGCCGCTCTTTGCCGAGCGTGGTATCCGCGCCGTGGCCCGGGTACACCCAGGTCTCGTCGGGCAGCCGGTCGAACAGCTTCGTCTCCACCTCGCGCAGCAGCGTCCGGAAGTTCTCCGCGCTGCCGAACGTGTTTCCCACTCCGCCCGGGAAGAGCGAGTCGCCGGTGAACAGGTACGGGCTGCCGGCCGGGTCACGGTAGAGCAGGGCGATCGAGCCGGGCGTGTGGCCGACGAGGTGGATCACCTCCAGGGCGCTCGCACCGACCGGGACGGTGTCGCCGTCGACCACCGGTTCGTCGACCGGTACGGGCAGGTCCCCGGCGTCGTCCGGATGGGCCACGGCGCGCGCGCCGGTGGCCGCGACGACCGCGGCGAGCGCCTGCCAGTGGTCGGCGTGCCGGTGGGTGGTGACGACCCGGGCGAGGCCGCGGTCGCCGACCAGCGCGAGCAGGCGCCCGGGTTCGTTGGCGGCGTCGATGAGCAGCTGCTCGCCGGTGGCGGTACAGCGCAGCAGGTAGGCGTTGTTGTCCATCGGGCCGACGGACAGCTTGGTGATGGTCAGGCCGGGCAGCTCGCGGACGTCCATGGTCAGATCCACTCGGGCAGGGTGGGCAGCGGGCCGGCGGGCTCGACCGCGAGGCCGTCGCCGGGGGAACGGCCGGCGAGCCAGGCGGCCAGCGCGCGGGCCGGGCCGCGGACCTCGGGTGGGCCGCCGGTCCCGATGATCACGGGGTGGTCGTGCTCGTCCGACCGGACGGTCAGCGAGACGCCCTCCAGCGTGGCCGACTGCTCGTGCAGCACCCGGTGGGCGAACCACTCGGGCCAGTCGTCCGGCGTGTACGGGCCGGCCAGGTCGACGTGGTGCACCTCGACCTCGCGCAGCCGCCGCCAGGGGACCAGCGCGACCGGGGACGGGCCGCCGGGCAGGTCGAGGTGCTGCGCCCAGTGCTCGGCGCCCAGCTCCTGCGCCGCCTTCGCGAAGCGGGCCGCGCTGTCCCGCACGTCGGCCACCAGCGTCGCCCAGTCCCGCCCGGCACCCGCCTCGATGCCCGCGTCGCGGTGCGCGCGGCTGGGGTACTGCGGGGTCACCACCCCGGTGCGCGCCCAGGTGAACAGGTTGACCAGCCCGTCGGCGTTGCGCGCGACATGGGTCAGCAGGTGGCCCCGGGTCCAGCCGGGCAGCAGGGACGGGGCGGTCGGGTCGGGGTCGAGGGCCTCGGCGGTGGCCAGCAGGCGGGCCGTGGCCCGGTCCACCTCGCTCAGCAGCGCCAACGGATCAGCGGTCACCCGCCGACCGTACCCGTTAATCCCTTTCCCCCGCGCCGGGTGCCGCATACCGTCGAGACCGACGAGTCGTGGGTCGGAAGGGGGCGGCGACGGTGACCCGAGGTCGGTGCGGCGCCGCGGCCGCAACCAGAAACGTCTCTCGACGAGGAATACATGAATTTCGATATAGCGTCCCTCGGGTGGGACGCGGCGTTCGCCGCCGCGTACCGCCCCTTCGATCGCCCGGACCAGCGACCGGCCCGGGTGACCCGGGTGGACCGCGGGGTCTGTGGCCTTCTCGCCACGGACGGACCGGCCCGCGCCGGGCTCGGCGGCGCCCTGCTCGTGCAGGTGGCGCGCGACCCGCTGGCGTTACCGTGTACCGGCGACTGGGTCGCCCTGCGGGACTGGCCCGACCAGCGCACCACCGTCGAGGCGGTGCTGCCGCGCCGGACCCGGATCATCCGGGCCACCGCCGGCGGCCAGTCCCACGGCCAGGTCCTCGCCGCCAACCTCGACGTCGCCGCCGTCGTCGAGTCGATGGATCCCGAACCCCACCCGGGCCGGATGGAACGGCTGCTCGCCCTCGCCTGGGCCTCCGGTGCCGAGCCCGTGGTGATCCTGACCAAGTCCGACCTGGTGCGCCGCCCCGAGCGGGTGGTCGCGCAGATCGCCGAGCTGGCGCCCGGCGCGACGGTGGTCGCGGTCAGCGCCCGTACCGGTGCCGGCCTGGACCGGTTGCGACCGATGGCCGCCCGGGGCCGTACCCTCGGCCTGCTCGGCCCGTCCGGGGTGGGCAAGTCGACACTGGTCAACGCGTTGGCCGGGGCGACGGTGATGGGTACCCAGGCGATCCGCCGGGCCGACGGGCGGGGCCGGCACACCACGACCCACCGGGCGCTCATCCCGCTGCCTGACGGCGGCGCCGTCGTGGACACGCCCGGGTTACGCGGGGTCGGCCTGCAGGACGAGGAGGCCGACGGCCTGGAGCAGGTGTTCGCCGACATCGACGAGCTGGCCGTGGCCTGCCGGTTCCGGGACTGCCGCCACGAGCGCGAGCCCGGCTGCGCGGTCCGCGGGGCGCTGGCCAACGGCGACCTGTCCGCCCGCCGGCTAGAAAGCTGGCGCCGGCTGCGGCGCGAGCTGACCTGGGAGGGCCGGCGCCGCGCCGAGATCAGGCGGCGCTACGAGCACCGGCGCGCGGCCGGCCGGTCCCGGCCGTGAGCGCCGGCCGGCCACGTCGGGGGAGGGAACCCGAGCGGCCAACCCGTCGGGTGAGGGAAACTGTCATACGGCGCGGTTAGAGTTGCCGCGGCGTCGTGTACGCCGTGATCCGACTCTGTCCGCACCGTCTGACACCAGTGGAGCACCGGCTGTGGCCGACCGACTGATCATCCGGGGTGCGCGGGAACACAACCTGCGCGATGTCAACCTGGACCTGCCGCGGAACGCGATGATCGTGTTCACCGGCCTGTCCGGGTCGGGAAAGTCCAGCCTCGCCTTCGACACGATCTTCGCCGAGGGCCAGCGACGCTACGTCGAGTCGCTGTCCAGCTATGCCCGCCAGTTCCTGGGCCAGATGGACAAACCCGACGTGGACTTCATCGAGGGCCTGTCCCCGGCGGTGTCCATCGACCAGAAGTCGACCTCCCGCAACCCGCGCTCGACGGTCGGCACGATCACCGAGGTCTACGACTACCTGCGACTGCTGTTCGCCCGTGCCGGCCAGCCGCACTGCCCGGTCTGCGGCGAGCTGATCTCCCGGCAGACCCCGCAGCAGATCGTCGACCGGGTGCTCACTATGCCGGAGGGCACGAGGTTCCAGGTGCTCGCGCCGGTGGTCCGCGGCCGCAAGGGGGAGTACCTCGACCTGTTCGGCGAGCTGCAGTCCAAGGGCTACGCCCGGGCCCGGGTCGACGGGGTGGTCCACCCGCTCACCGACCCGCCCAAGCTCAAGAAGCAGGAGAAGCACACCATCGAGGTGGTGGTCGACCGGCTCAGCGTCAAGGGCAGCGCCAAGCAGCGGTTGACCGACTCGATCGAGTCCGCGCTGTCCCTGGCCGGCGGGATCGTGCTGCTCGACTTCGTCGACCTGCCCGACGACGACCCGCACCGGGAGCGGCGCTTTTCCGAGCACCTGGCCTGCCCCAACGACCACCCCCTGGCGATCGAGGACCTGGAGCCGCGGGCGTTCTCGTTCAACGCCCCTTACGGCGCCTGCCCCGAGTGCACCGGCCTGGGCACCAAGAAGGAGGTCGACCCCGAGCTGATCGTGCCGGACCCGGAGCGCAGCCTGGGCGAGGGCGCGATCCAGCCGTGGGCCACGACCCACACCCTGGAGTACTTCCTGCGGCTGCTCGAGGCGCTGGGCCAGAAGGAGGGCTTCAGCCTGGACACCCCCTGGCGGGCCCTGTCCAGCCGGGCGCAGAAGACCATCCTGTACGGCATCGAGGGGTCCTTGCCGGTCCGCTACCGCAACAAGTACGGCCGGGAGCGCTCGTACTACGCCGAGTTCGAGGGCGTGGTGCAGTGGATCGAGCGCCGGCACTCCGACACCGAGTCGGACTGGTCGCGGGAGAAGTACGAGGGCTACATGCGCGACATCCCGTGCGGTGCGTGCGGGGGGACCCGGCTCAAGCCGGAGATCCTGGCGGTCACCATCGCCGGGAAGAACATCGCCGAGGTGTGCGCCCTGTCCATCGGCGACTGCGCCGAGCTGCTCGCCGACCTGGAGCTGACCGACCGGCAACGGATGATCGCCGAGCGGGTGCTCAAGGAGATCAACGCGCGGCTGCACTTCATGGTCGACGTCGGGCTGGACTACCTGTCCCTGGACCGGCCCGCCGGTACCCTCTCCGGCGGCGAGGCGCAGCGGATCCGGCTGGCCACCCAGATCGGCTCCGGGCTGGTCGGCGTGCTCTACGTCCTGGACGAGCCGTCGATCGGCCTGCACCAGCGCGACAACCACCGGCTGATCGAGACGCTGGTGCGGCTGAAGAACCTGGGCAACACGCTGATCGTGGTCGAGCACGACGAGGACACCATCCGCACCGCCGACTGGATCGTCGACATCGGGCCCGGGGCCGGTGAGCACGGCGGCCACATCGTGCACAGCGGCCCGCTGTCCGGGCTGCTGGCCAACAAGCAGTCGATCACCGGCGCCTACCTGTCCCGCCGCTCGAGCATCCCGATCCCGGCGATCCGCCGGCCGCAGACCCCGGGCCGGGTGGTGACCGTGCACGGGGCCCGCGAGCACAACCTCAAGAACCTCACGGTCAGCTTCCCGCTGGGCCAGCTCGTCGCGGTGACCGGGGTCTCCGGCTCGGGCAAGTCGACCCTGGTCAACGACATCCTCTACACCGTGCTGGCCAACCAGGTCAACGGCGCCCGGATGGTACCGGGCCGGCACACCCGGGTCTCCGGGCTGGAGCACGTGGACAAGGTGGTCGGCGTGGACCAGTCGCCGATCGGGCGCACTCCCCGGTCCAACCCGGCCACCTACACCGGCGTGTTCGACCACATCCGCCGGCTGTTCGCCGAGACGACCGAGGCCAAGGTGCGCGGGTACGGGCCGGGCCGGTTCTCGTTCAACGTCAAGGGCGGGCGGTGCGAGGAGTGCGCCGGCGACGGTACCAAGAAGATCGAGATGAACTTCCTGCCCGACGTCTACGTGCCGTGCGACGAGTGCAAGGGGGCCCGGTACAACCGGGAGACCCTGGAGGTGCACTACAAGGGCCGCACCATCGCCGAGGTGCTGGACATGCCGATCGAGGAGGCGTGCGAGTTCTTCGCGGCGATCCCGGCGATCGACCGGCACCTGCGCACGCTCGTCGACGTCGGGCTGGGCTACGTGCGGCTGGGCCAGCCGGCCCCGACCCTGTCCGGCGGCGAGGCCCAGCGCGTGAAGCTCGCCTCGGAGCTGCAGAAGCGCTCCACCGGCCGGACCGTCTACGTGCTCGACGAGCCCACCACCGGCCTGCACTTCGAAGACATCCGCAAGCTGCTCAAGGTTCTGGAGAGCCTGGTCGACAAGGGCAACACGGTGATCGTCATCGAGCACAACCTCGATGTGATCAAGACCGCCGGCTGGCTGATCGACATGGGCCCGGCGGGTGGGTACCGGGGCGGCATGGTGGTGGCCGTGGGTACCCCCGAGGAGCTGGCCGAGGTCGCAGAGAGTTACACCGGCGAGTTCCTGCGTCCGGTGCTGGGCCTGAAGGGCCCCGCCGCCGGCGGCGCCGGCGCGACCGCCCGGGCCAGCCGGGCCAACGGCAACGGCAACGGAACGAAGCCGGCCAAGCCGGCCGGGAAGGCGGCGCCAGCCGCAAAGACCGCTGTGAAAAGGGCGGCAACGCCGCGGAGGTGAACCCACCCGGGCAAACTGTCGTGTGTCCGTGCATGCGCAGTTCGGCAGACCGGGAGACGACATGGGAGTGACCAACGACGACACGGGGACGACCACGCGGCGGGCGATGCTGGCCGGTGCCGGCGCCGCGGGGGTGGCCCTGACACTCGCCGCGTGCGGGGACGACAGTGACGGCGGGTCGACCAGTACGACGCCCACCGGGGGCACAGGTGGCACAGGTGGCACCGGCGGCGCGGGCGGCGCGGGCGGCATCAAGACCGCCGACATCCCCGTCAAGGGTGGGAAGATCCTCAAGGACAGCAACACGGTGGTGACCCAGCCGGAGGCCGGTATGTTCAAGGCGTTCAGCGCCATCTGTACGCACCAGCAGTGCACCGTCGGCTCGGTGGAGAACAACGTCATCAAGTGCCCATGCCACGGCAGCCAGTACTCGGCGACGGACGGCTCGGTAGTCCAGCCCGCGCCGGGGCTGACCAAGGAGACGCAGAAGCCGCTGAGCGCCAAGACGGCCACCGTGTCCGGTGACACGATCACCCTGAGCTGAACCCATAACGCGGACGATCGCGGGCCGGTGGCGACACCGGCCCGCTGTCGTACCCGCGCACTAGGCTTGTCGCGTGTCCGATCCGAGTACCTATCGCCCCGCTCCCGGCACCATCCCGGACGCTCCGGCCGTGTACCGGTTCCGCGACGCCACCGGCCGGGTGATCTACGTCGGCAAGGCGAAGAGCCTGCGCAGCCGCCTCAACTCCTACTTCGCCGACCCGTGGACCCTGCACGCGCGCACGCAGCAGATGGTCACCACGGCGGCGGGCGTGGACTGGATCACCGTGGGCACCGAGGTCGAGGCGCTGCAGCAGGAGTACACCTGGATCAAGCAGTACGACCCGAAGTTCAACGTCCGCTACCGCGACGACAAGTCCTACCCCTACCTGGCCGTCACGCTCGACGAGGAGTACCCCCGCCTGCAGGTCATGCGCGGCGCCAAGCGCAAGGGGGTGCGCTACTTCGGGCCCTACTCCCACGCCTGGGCCATCCGCGAGACGCTCGACCTGCTGCTGCGCGTCTTCCCGGCGCGGACCTGCTCGGCCGGGGTGTTCACCCGGATGCGCCAGATCGGCCGGCCCTGCCTGCTCGGCGACATCGGCAAGTGCTCGGCGCCCTGCGTGGGCCGGGTCAGCGTCGAGGAGCACCGCCGGATCGTGGAGGACTTCTGCGACTTCATGGCGGGGCGCACCGACAAGATGGAGCGCAGCCTGGACAAGCAGATGCGGGCCGCGGCCGCCGAGCTGGAGTTCGAGAAGGCCGCACGGCTGCGTGACGACCTGGCCGCGTTGCGCCGGGCGATGGAGAAGCAGGCGGTGGTGTTCGGCGACGGCACCGACGCGGACGTGGTGGCGTTCGCCGAGGATCCGCTGGAAGCGGCGGTGCAGGTGTTCCGCGTGCGCGGCGGCCGGGTGCGCGGGCAACGCGGCTGGGTGATGGAGAAGACCGAGGAGCTCACCGCCGGCGACCTGGTCCATCACTTCTGCTCCCAGGTCTACGGCGGCGAGCAGGGCGAGGCCGACATCCCCCGGGAGCTGCTCGTTCCGGCCCTGCCGCCCGACGTCGACGCGCTGACCGAGTGGCTGTCGCAGCGCCGGGGCGCCCGGGTGTCGCTGCGGGTGCCGCAGCGCGGCGACAAGAAGGCGTTGATGGAGACCGTGGCGCGCAACGCCGGGCAGGCACTGGCCCAGCACAAGCTCAAGCGCGCCGGTGACCTGACCACGCGCGGCAAGGCCCTGGAGGAGATCGCCGAGGGCCTGGGCATGGGTCAGGCGCCGTTGCGCATCGAGTGCTACGACGTCTCCCAGATCCAGGGCACCGACGTGGTGGCGAGCATGGTGGTGTTCGAGGACGGGCTGGCGCGCAAGGGCGAGTACCGGCGCTTCATCATCCGCGGCACCAATGCCCATGCCGGCTCCGCCGGGTCCCACCCGAGCGGACCCGGCACAGGCACCGACGACCTGTCCGCACTGGCGGAGGTGCTGCGCCGGCGGTTTACCCGCTACCTGGAGGCGGTCGCCGAGCTGGGTCCGGAGTCGGCGATCGACCCGGAGACCGGCCGGCCGCGCAAGTTCGCCTACCCGCCGCAGCTCGTCGTCGTCGACGGCGGTGAGCCCCAGGTCAACGCGGCCGCCCAGGCGCTATCCGAACTGGGCATCACCGACATCACGCTGTGTGGTCTGGCCAAGCGGATGGAGGAGCTCTGGCTGCCGGGGGAGGCGTTCCCGGTGATCCTGCCGCGCAACTCCGAGGGGATGTACCTGCTCCAGCGGGTCCGCGACGAGGCGCACCGGTTCGCCATCACGTTCCACCGCGAGCGCCGGTCCAAGCGGATGACCGCCTCCACCCTCGACGCCATTCCCGGCCTCGGTGCCACCCGGCGCAAGGTGCTGCTCACCCACTTCGGCTCCCTCAAGCGGCTGGCCGCCGCCACACCGGAGGAGATTGCCGCGGTACCCGGCATCGGTCCGCGCACCGCCCAGGCGATCGCCGCCGCCCTCGCCGACCCGGACACCCCGCTGCCCGCGACGTCATCTGTTGAGGGCGACCAGGACGCCGACCCACATGACGGTGCCGAGCACACCCAGCCCGAACGCCCAGCGCCAGAGGATCCGGCTGCGGTCCGGGTCGGTGGTGAGGTGGAGCCGGACCGCGAGGACGGTTGACGGCACGAACACCGGTAGCGGTAGCAGCAGCGCCAGTCCGCGCCCCGACCACAGCCCGGCCACGTCGACCATGCACACGATCATCAGGTAGATGACCATCATGCCGATCGCCAGCCGGCCGGCGAACCGGCGCAGCTCCGTGTTTACGTCGATCATTCGGTGCCTCCCCAGGTCCCGTGGTGATCGAGCCTAGGGAGCCCGGCCGCGCCGGGACAACCGGAAGCCGGCGCCTGTGGATAACTGCCCGCCACCCACCTGCCCAGCGGAGATCTTGGACGCTCGTACCCCCTCCAGGGCGTGCTAGCGTCCAAGATCTCGCCCAGGTCCGGGGGCCGTCCGCGGCGCCGGACTAGGATCGACTCGCTCCCGCCGCCCGGTCCGTCCGCCGAGCGGCATCAGCCGAGGGGGAGACGTGACCGACGAGGAGCCCGAGGAGTCGGCGGAGCGGCCGCGCTCCGAGACCGACCTGGTGATCGTGACCGGGGTGTCCGGCGGCGGCCGCAGCACGGTGGCCCGGGCGCTGGAGAACGTCGGCTATTACGTCGTGGACAACCTGCCCCAGGCGCTGATGCTCGACATGGCCGAGCTGGCGCACCGCGCCGGGGGTACCGCCCGGCGCACCGCGATGGTCCTCGACGTGCGCAGCCGGGCCTTCTCCACCGACCTGACCGGGGCCATCAAGGCCCTGAAGGACCGGGGGTTCTCACCGCGGGTGGTGTTCGTCGACGCCGACACCGAGGTGCTGATCCGCCGGTTCGAGAGCGTGCGCCGGCCGCACCCGCTGCAGGGCGGCGGCCGGCTGTCCGACGGCATCGCGGTCGAGCGGGAGCTGCTCGCCGAGGCCCGCGGCGAGGCCGACGTGCTGATCGACACCACCCATCTCAACGTCAACCAGCTCCGCAGCCGGGTCGAGGAGCTGTTCGCCGGGGAGGACTCGCGGCGGCTCCGGGTGACCGTGCTGTCGTTCGGCTTCAAGTACGGGCTGCCGCCGGACGCCGACTTCGTGCTCGACGCGCGCTTCCTGCCCAACCCCTACTGGGTACCGGAGCTGCGCGACCATTCCGGGCAGGAGGCGGAGGTCAGCCGGTACGTGCTCGGGCAGCGCGGGGCGTCGACGTTCGTGGAGACGTACGCGCGACTGATCAACGCCACCGCGCCCGGGTTCGAGCGCGAGGGCAAGCGCTATCTCACCGTCGCGGTTGGCTGCACCGGCGGCAAGCACCGCAGCGTCGCCATCGCCGAGGAGCTGGCCCGGCGCCTGCGCGCCCTGCGGCTGGTGGCCGCCGCCCAACACCGCGACCTGGGCCGGGAATGAGGGTCGTCGCCTTCGGCGGCGGGCACGGGCTGTCCGCGTCGCTGCGTGCCCTGCGGCAGATCCCGGGGCTGGACGTCACCGCCGTGGTCACGGTCGCCGACGACGGCGGGTCCAGCGGGCGGCTACGCGACGAGCGGGGAGTACTGCCCCCGGGTGATCTGCGCCAGGCGCTCGCCGCGCTGGCCGGGGACGAGAAGGCGGCCCGGCTGTTCCAGCACCGGTTCGCTGGCGCCGGTCCGCTGGCCGGGCACGCGGTCGGCAACCTGGTGCTGTGCGGGCTGATGGAGCTGTATCCGGACCCGGTCGTCGCGCTCGACGAGGCCGCGGCGATGCTGCGGGTCAACGGCCGGGTGCTGCCGATGTCGCGGGTACCGCTGCGGATCGAGGCCGACGTGCTCGACGCCGGCGGCAAGCTCCGGCTGATCCAGGGCCAGCACGAGGTGGCCGTCACCGCGGGGCACGTCGATGTGGTCCGCATCTCGCCGGCGGTCCCGCCGGCGTGCGCCGAGGCGGTGACCGCGATCGGCACCGCGGACTGGCTGGTCTTCGGGCCTGGCTCGTGGTACACGAGCGTGATCCCGCACCTGCTGGTGCCGGAGCTGGCCGCCGCGATCCTGGGCAGCCCGGCCCGCCGGGTGGTCACCCTCAACCTCGCGGCCGAGCTGGAGACCGCGAGCCTGCCGGTGCCCGACCACCTGCACGCGTTGACCCGGTACCTCCCCGGCCTGCGGGCCGATGTAGTTCTTGCCGACGGTAAGGCCGTGGGTGACCCCGAACTGGTCCGTCTTGCGGCAGAATCGCTGGGTGCGCGGCTCGTGCTGGCCCCCGTCGCCGTCGACGACGGCGGAGCCCGGCATGATCCGTCAGCACTGGCGGCCGCCCTGTCGGGGATACTGGCCGCCGGGCGCTGAGAGACATGGGGTACGTGAGGTGACGAGACGATGGCGATGACGGCGGCGGTCAAGGATGAGCTCAGCCGGGTCGACGTACCCAAGCCGTGCTGCCGCCGCTCGGAGATGGCCGCGTTGCTGCGCTTCGCCGGTGGGCTGCACATCGTCTCGGGCCGGGTGGTCGTGGAGGCCGAGCTCGACACCGGCAACGTCGCCCGCCGGCTGCGCCGGGAGATCGCCGAGGTCTACGGGTACCCCAGTGAGATCCACGTCCTGGCCTCCGGCGGGCTGCGTAAGGGCAGCCACTACATCGTCCGGGTGGTCAAGGACGGCGAGGCGCTGGCCCGGCAGACCGGCCTGCTGGACGTGCGCGGGCGGCCGGTGCGCGGCCTGCCGCCGCACGTGGTCTCGGCCAGCATGTGCTGCGCGGTGGCCGCCTGGCGGGGCGCGTTCATGGCGCACGGCTCGCTCACCGAGCCCGGCCGCTCCTGCACGCTGGAGATCACCTGCCCGGGCCCGGAGTCGGCGCTGGCGCTGGTCGGTGCCGCCCGCCGGATCGGCATCGCCGCCAAGGCGCGCGAGGTCCGGGGCGTGGACCGGGTCGTGGTCAAGGACGGCGACGCGATCGCCCACCTACTGACCCGGCTGGGTGCGCACGCCAGCGTGCTGTCCTGGGAGGAGCGGCGGGTGCGCCGCGAGGTCCGGGCCACCGCCAACCGCCTGGCCAACTTCGACGACGCCAACCTGCGCCGCTCGGCGCGTGCCGCGGTGGCCGCCGCCGCCCGGGTCACCCGGGCCCTGGAGATCCTCGGCGACGCCGCGCCCAACCACCTGACCAGCGCCGGCAGGCTGCGCCTGGAGCACCGCCAGGCCTCGCTGGAGGAGCTGGGCGCGCTGGCCGACCCGCCGCTGACCAAGGACGCGATCGCCGGGCGGATCCGCCGGCTGCTGGCCCTGGCCGACAAGCGGGCCCGCGACCTCGGGATCCCGGACACCGAGGCGGCGGTAACCCCGGAGATGCTCGCCGTCGACGCGTAACCTGCGGACCTGCCCGGCGTCGCGTTCCGTGGTTCGGATAGGGTTTGCACTGTTCGGCGACGAGGCCGGGACGCTGGGCGGCCGGCCCAGCGCGTATCGACCCTGCGGCAAGGAGAGGTGTCCTGTGACCATCCGCGTCGGCATCAACGGCTTCGGCCGTATCGGCCGTAACTTCTTCCGAGCGGTCCTCGAGCGTGGAGCGGACATCCAGCTCGTCGGCGTCAACGACCTCACCGACAACGCCAGCCTCGCCCACCTGCTCAAGTACGACAGCATCCTGGGCCGGCTGCCGCACGAGGTCAAGGCGACCGCGGACGAGATCACGGTCGGCGGGCACACCTTCAAGGCGCTCGCCGAGCGCGACCCGAGCAAGCTGCCGTGGGGTGACCTGGGCGCCGACGTCGTACTGGAGTCGACCGGCCTGTTCACCGACGCGGAGAAGGCCAAGGTGCACGTCGCCGGCGGTGCCAAGAAGGTGATCATCTCGGCGCCGGCGAAGAACGAGGACGTGACGATCGTCATCGGGGTCAACGAGGACACGTACGACCCGGCCAAGCACACGATCATCTCCAACGCGTCCTGCACCACCAACTGCCTGGCCCCGATGGCGAAGGTCCTGCACGAGGCCTTCACCATCGAGAAGGGCCTGATGACCACGATCCACGCCTACACGCAAGACCAGAACCTGCAGGACGGCCCGCACAAGGACTGGCGCCGGGCCCGGGCGGCCGCGCTGAACATCGTGCCCACCTCGACCGGCGCGGCCAAGGCGATCGGCCTGGTGCTGCCGGAGCTCAAGGGCCGGCTGGACGGGTTCGCGCTGCGGGTGCCGGTACCGACCGGGTCGGCGACCGACCTGACCTTCACCGCCGGCCGCGAGACCACGGTCGAGGAGGTCAACGGCGCCGTCCGGGCGGCCGCGGAAGGCCCGCTGCGGGGCATCCTGACCTACACCGAGGACCCGATCGTGTCGACCGACATCGTCACCGACCCGGCCTCGTGCATCTTCGACGCCGGCCTGACCAAGGTGATCGGCAACCAGGTCAAGGTCGTCGGCTGGTACGACAACGAGTGGGGCTACTCCAACCGCCTCATCGACGTGGTCACCCTGGTGGGCTCGTCCCTGTGAAGACGCTCGACGACCTCCTGCGTGAGGGCGTCACGGGTCGGCGCGTCCTGGTACGCGCCGACCTGAACGTCCCTCTCGACGGTTCGGAGACCGATCCAAATTCGGCCTCCGGGCCGCAAGCCGGCCCTCCGGACCGAATTAAGATCGCTGACGACGGCCGGATCCGGGCGGTCCTGCCGACGCTGACCCGGCTGCGCGACGCGGGCGCCCGGGTCATCGTCATGTCGCACCTGGGCCGGCCGAAGGGCGCGCCGGACCCGAAGTACAGCCTGGCCCCGGTGGCCACGCGGATGGGCGAGCTGCTCGGCGCCCCGGTGGCGTTCGCCGCCGACACCGTCGGCGACGCGGCGAAGTCCACCGTGGACGGTCTGGGCCCCGGGCACCTGGCGCTGCTGGAGAACCTGCGCTTCAACGCGGGGGAGACCAGCAAGGACGAGGCGCAGCGGGCCGACTTCGCCACCCGGCTGGCGGCCTTCGGCGAGGCCTACGTGGACGACGCGTTCGGCGCCGTGCACCGCAAGCATGCCAGCGTGTTCGACGTGCCCCGGCTGCTGCCGCACTACGCCGGCGGTCTGGTCCTGCGCGAGCTGGAGGTGCTCGGCCGGCTGACCACGGCCGCGCAGCCTGTCGGAGCGGCCACCAGCCAGCGGTCGTCAGACCCGGCCCGCCCCTACGCGGTGGTGCTCGGCGGCTCGAAGGTCTCCGACAAGCTCGCCGTCATCAAGGCGCTGCTGCCCACCGTGGACGCACTGCTGGTCGGTGGGGGCATGTGCTTCACGTTCCTGAAGGCGCAGGGGCACGGGGTCGGTGACTCGTTGCTGGAGGAGGACCAGCTCGACAACTGTCGCGAGCTGCTGTCCTCCGGCAAGATCTCGCTGCCGACCGACATCGTGGTGGCCGACCGGTTCGCCGCGGACGCGGACGTGCGCACCGTCCCGGCCGAGCAGATCCCCGACGGCTGGAAGGGCCTGGACATCGGCCCGGCCACGGTGAGCGCGTTCGCCGACGTGCTGAGCACCGCGCGGACGGTGTTCTGGAACGGGCCGATGGGCGTGTTCGAGCTGGCGCCGTTCGCCGCCGGTACCCGTGGGGTGGCCGAGGCGATCACCAAGGTCGACGGGTTCACCGTGGTCGGCGGCGGCGACTCGGCGGCGGCGGTCCGGCAGCTCGGCCTCGACGAGTCCGCGTTCGGGCACGTCTCCACCGGCGGTGGCGCCTCCCTGGAGTACCTGGAAGGCAAGACCCTGCCCGGCGTGCAGGCGTTGGAGGCCTGAGGTGGCCACGAAGCCGACCCGGCGCCCGCTGATCGCCGGCAACTGGAAGATGAACCTCAACCACCTGGAAGCCATCGCGCTGACCCAGAAGCTGGCGTTCAGCCTGCCGGAGAAGCGCCTGGCCGACGTCGAGGTGGTGGTGCTGCCGCCGTTCGTCGACCTGCGCAGCGTGCAGACCCTCATCGACGGGGACAAGCTGCTGATCGGGTACGGGGCCCAGGACCTGTCGCCGCACCGGTCCGGCGCCTACACCGGCGACGTGTCCGGGCCCATGCTGGCCAAGCTCGGCTGCCAGTACGTGGTGGTCGGGCACTCGGAGCGGCGGGCCTACCACCACGAGGACGACACGCTGGTCAACGCGAAGGTCAAGGCGGCCATCGCCAACGGGATCGCGCCGATCCTGTGCATCGGCGAAGGCCTGGAGGTCCGCGAGGCCGGCGGGCACGTGCCGCACACCCTCGGCCAGCTCGACGCGGCCCTGGAGGGTCTCGCCGCCGACGTGGTCGAGAAGATCGTGGTGGCGTACGAGCCGGTGTGGGCCATCGGCACCGGCAAGACCGCCACGCCGGAGGACGCCCAGGAGGTGATCGGCGCCATCCGGAGCCGGATCAAGCAGATCCACCCGGGACCGACCGCCGAGCGTGTCCGGATCCTGTACGGCGGCTCGGTCAAGGCCGCCAACACCCCCGAGATCATGGCGCAGCGGGACATCGACGGCGCCCTGGTTGGCGGCGCGAGCCTGGACGCCGAGGAGTTCGTGCGGATCTGCCGGTACGACGAGGGGTAAGCTGGGCGCCGGCCCGCAGCCGGGCCCGGCTATCCTGGGTGCGCTTTCGCAAGGAGAGGACTGTCAGGCGCCATGCTCGTGTTCGCGTACACGCTCGTCGGCCTGCTCGTCATCACGAGCATCCTGCTGACCCTGCTGATCCTGCTGCACCGCGGCAAGGGCGGCGGCCTGTCCAGCATGTTCGGCGGCGGGGTGTCGTCCAGCCTGACGGGGTCCTCGGTCGCGGAGAAGAACCTCGACCGGTACACGGTGCTGGTCGGGATCGTGTGGTTCGCGTGCATCGTCGGCCTTGGTTTGTGGCTGCGCATCGCCACCAAGTAGTTCCTTCAACCGCAGTTGCCCGCTTAGACTCATGCGCGGCCCGGAGTGATCCGGGCCGCGCAGGTTATTGCCTCGTCGACCCCCCGGACAGGAGCGAGCAGTCGTGGCAAGTGGCAACGCCATCCGCGGCATCCGCGTGGGCTCCGGGCCGATCCGCCCGGACGAACGCTGTGAGCCGGTTCCCGCCCGCCCCGTGGCCTACTGGTGCGCCAACGGCCACCGGATCGAGCCGGTGTTCGCGGCCGACGCCGCGGTACCGGCGCGCTGGGAGTGCCCGCGCTGCGGGCTGCCGGCCGGGCGCGACCAGCAGGATCCGCCCGGGCGCCCGCGCAGCGAGCCGTACAAGAGCCACCTGGCTTACGTGAAGGAGCGCCGCTCCGACGCCGAGGGCGCGGCGATCCTCGCCGACGCCCTGCGCCAGCTCCGGCAACGCCGCGGCGAAGAGTAGTTCTTACCGCAGGCTGCGCAGCCGCGGGCTCACGTGGGCGGCGGCCTCCCGGTCGAGCAACCAGAGGGTACGGTCGACGCCCCGTACCCCGGCCGCCGGGATCTGCACCGGCCCGGCCCCCGTCAGCGCCATCCCCGCCGCGTCGGCCTTGTCTGGCCCGGTGGCGATCAGCCATACCTCCTCGGCGGTGTTGATCGCCGGCAGGGTCAGCGTGATCCGCACCGGCGGCGGCTTGGGCGCGCCCCGGACCGCCGCCACCGGCCGGGTCTCGTAGACCGCGGGATGCTCGGGAAACACCGACGCGACGTGCCCGTCCTCGCCTACCCCGAGCAGCAGCACGTCGAGGTGGGGCAGCCGCTCGCTGCCCGGCTTGGCCGCGGCGGCCAGCTCCCCGGCGTAGCGCGCGGCGGCCGACTCCGGGTCGTTGCCGTCCGGCCCGTCGCTGGGCGGCATCGGGTGTACCCGCGCCGGATCCACCCGTACCGCCTCCAGCAGCGCCGCCCGCGCCTGGCTCTCGTTGCGCTCGGGATGCCCATGCGGGAGGAACCGCTCGTCACCCCACCAGAAGTCCACGCGCGACCAGTCGACGGCGTCGCGGGCCGGACTCGCCGCCACCGCCCGGTACACCTGCGCCGCCACCCGGCCGCCGGTCAGCACGAGCGCCGCCACCCCCCGCTCGGCCTGCGCGTCGACCAGGCGGATGATCAGCCGCGCGGCGACCGCCTCGGCCAGCACGTCGGGGGCGGAGTGGACGACGACGCTGGTCTCACCCACCCGGTACCTCGCTCGCCGCCTGCGCGCTCGCCGGGTCCTTCCACACGTGTACCCGGGTCGGCGGGCGCTGGTCCAGGTCGGGGATGCCGGCCACCGCGCCCAGCGCCTCGGAGTAGATCTGATCCGCGTCGAGCCGGCGCAGCTCCTCGGCGAGCTCGTCGCCCACCGGCCGGCGGGGCAGCGGAAGGTGCCGGTCGGCCTGCCCGGTGCGGCTGAACACCGCCGTACCGTCCTGGCGGGTCAGCCGCAGGTGGTCGCCGTTGGCGCAGGCCACCTCCACCGTGCGCAGCCGCGGGAACTCAGTCGTCGGTGCCAGCTCCGCGGCGACCTGCAGCCGCGCGGTGAGCCACCCGCGCATCAGGGCCGCGGTGGGGTCCCGTTCCGGTGCGACCACGGTCGCCCCGGTGACCTGTGACTCCATGGTGTCGAAGGCCCCGGCGACCAGCGTGCGCCATGGGGTGATCCGGGTCCACGCGAGGTCGGTGTCGCCCGGTGCGTAGTCGCCGGCCCGTTGCCGCAGCGCCGCGACCGGGTCGGCGGCCTGCGCCGCGTCGGTGATCCGGCGGTCGGCGACCACCCCGAGGTAGTCGTTGGCGATCTGCTCCGGCGGCTCGCCGTGCCACCACGTGACCACCGGCACGTCCGGCGCCAGCAGCGGCATGACCACCGACTCGGCGTGCAGCGCGAGCCGGCCGTACATCCGCATCACGACCGCCTCGCACGGCCCCAGCCGGCCGCCGACCACGATCTCGGCGTCCAGCCGGTTGACGTCACGGGTGACGTCGGAGCGCACGACGATCAGGATCCGGCACGGGTGCGCCGCCGCCGCGATGGTGGCCGCCGCCTCCGCCTCCCGTACCCGCTTCTCATCGGCCACGACCACCAGCGTCAGCGCCAGGCCGCTGGTCACCCCACCGGCGCTGCGCCGCTCCGCGGCCAGCGCCTTGATGACCTCCCGCCCGGTGGTGTCCCAGAGCCCTATCACGATCTCTTCCCCGCTCGCTCCGCGGGCCGCCCCGTGCGCCCTCGTCCGGTCACGCCGCGCCCCGGCTGCGCCGGCGCGTCGCGCCCGGCCCGAGGACGCGGCGGCCCGCTGCACTCGCTCACGATCTCTTCCCCGCTCGCTCCGCGGGCCGCCCCGTGCGCCCTCGTCCGGTCACGCCGCGCCCCGGCTGCGCCGGCGCGTCGCACCCGGCCCGAGGACGCGGCGGCCCGCTACACTCGCTCATGCTCGCCTCCACTGACGGCCGTCGCGGGCGAGCAGTTCGTCGGCCGCGCGGGGGCCCCACTCGCCGCAGCGGTACGGGTGCGGCTTGGTACCCTGCCAGGCTTCCTCCAGCGGGTCGACCACGCCCCAGCTCGCCTCGACCTCGGCGGCGTCGGGAAACAGCGTGCGGTCGCCGATGAGCACGTCGAGGATGAGGCGCTCGTAGGCTTCGGGGGAGGAGTCGGTGAACGCCTCGCCGTACTGGAAGTCCATCGTGATGTCGCGGACCTCCATCGTGGTGCCCGGGACCTTCGAGCCGAACTTGAGCGTCACGCCCTCGTCGGGCTGGACCCGGACGACGAGCTGGTTGGCTCCGAGCATCTCCACGTCGGCGGGGTGGAACGGCAGGTGTGGCGCCTTCTTGAACATCACCGCGATCTCGGTGACCCGGCGCGGCAGCCGCTTGCCGGCCCGCACGTAGAACGGCACCTCGGCCCAGCGCCGGTTCTGGATGGCGAGCTTCACGGCGACGTAGGTCTCGGTCGTGGAGTCGGGGGGCACGCTCTTCTCCTCCAGGTACCCCACCGCCCGCTCGCCGGCCACCCAGCCGGCGAGGTACTGCCCGCGTACCGTCCCGGTGAGGATGTCGCGGGGCAGCTTGATGGCGCGCAGCACCTTGAGCTTCTCGGTGCGGATCTCGCTGGCGTCGAAGCTGGTCGGTTCCTCCATGGCGACCATCGCCAGCAGTTGCATCAGGTGGTTCTGCACGACGTCGCGGGCGGCGCCCGTGGCGTCGTAGAACGCGGCGCGGGTGCCGATGCCGCCGTCCTCGGCCATAGTGATCTGCACGTGGTCGACGTACTTGGAGTTCCACACCGGCTCGAACAGCGCGTTCGCGAAGCGCAGCGCGAGGATGTTCTGGACGGTCTCCTTGCCAAGGTAGTGGTCGATGCGGAAGACGTCCTGCGCGGTGAACACGTCGTCGACCAGGTCGTTGAGCGCCTTGGCGGAGGTGAGGTCGGTGCCGAACGGCTTCTCCACGACCACCCGCCGCCACCCGCCGGACTTCTCGTTGTCGGCGAGCCCGGTGCGGCCCATCTGCTTGAGTACCACCGGGAAGGCCGACGGCGGGATGGACAGGTAGAAGGCCGCGTTGCCGGGGATGCCGTGGGTGTCGCGCAGCTCGTCGAGGGTGCGGGAGAGGTGGTCGAAGGCGGCGTCGTCGTCGAACGAGCCGGGCACGAACTTGATGTTGCCGGCGGCCCGCGCCCACACCTCCTCCTTCCAGGGCGTGCGGGCGTGCTCCTGGGCGGCCTGCTTGGCCAGCGCCTCGAAGTCGCCGTCGCCCCAGTCTCGCCGGGCGAACCCGAGCACCACGAAGCTGGGCGGCAGCATGCCGCGGTTGGCCAGGTCGTAGACGGCGGGGATGAGCTTCTTGCGGGCCAGGTCCCCGGTCACCCCGAAGATCACCAGCGCGCAGGGCTCAGGGATGCGCGGCAGGCGCCGGTCCTGCGGATCCCGCAAGGGGTTGGCCACGCTAGACCTCCTCGGCCAGGGACCGGGCGGCGGCGACCAGCCGGGCGACCCCCGCGGCGCGGTCGGTCAGGTGCAGGTGCAGGACTGGGCGACCCCGCTGGGCCAGCGCCTGCCGGTCGCCGGCGGCCTGCGCCGCCTGCAGCGTACCGAAGCTGTACGGCTGCCCGGGGACCGGCAGGTCGGCGGCGACCGCACCGGTGATCTGGAGGAACGAGCCGACCTGCGGCCCGCCCTTGTGGTACTGCCCGGTGGAGTGCAGGAAGCGCGGCCCCCACCCGAACGTGACCCCCCGGCCTCGGGCCGCCGTCGCCAGCAGCGGCCGGACCTCGGCCACCGCGGCGTCGCCGAACCGGTCGAGGTAGGCCATCACCGCGAGGTAGCCGCCCGGGGCGATCTCGCCGAGGACCTGCCGCAGCGCGTCCTCCAGGCTGGCCCGGGGCGGGCCGAAGACCTGCACCCCCTCGTCGGTGAACGCCGGCGCGTCCGTGGGCAGGCCGGCGGCGAGGATGCGCTTGGTGTTGTCCTTGGACTCGGCGACGTTGGGCTGGTCGAACGGGTTGATCCCGAGGACCCGCCCGGCGACCGCGGTCGCGTACTCCCACGCCAGGAACTGCGCCCCCAGCGGCCCGTTGACCGCGAGGTGCGGCACGATCCCGCCGCCGGGTACGGCCGCCGGCCCGAGCGCGCCGCCGGTGGTCACGGTCACCACGTCTTCGCCCGTTGCGCCCGGCGCGGACGGGTCCTCCACCACGACCGGCAGGATGCCCCGGCCCTGCTTGCCGGTGGACTCGGCGATGAGCTGCTCGGCCCAGTCGCCCAGCCCGGTGATGCCGCTACCGTCGTCGACCAGCGCCACCTTGTCGCGGTGGTCGTGCATGGCGGCGGCGCCCAGCGCCACCCCGAGTGCCAGGGCCGGGTTGTCCTTCTCCTCGCCCAGCGTCGCGTGCAGCGCCTCGGCCTGGTCGAGCAGCTCGGCCACGTCGACCCCGGCCAGCGCGGTGGGGACCAGCCCGAACGCGGTCAGCGCCGAGTACCGCCCGCCCACGTCGGGGTCGGCGAGCACCACGGCGGCGTTCATTTCGCGGGCGACCGCCTCCAGCGGCGAACCCGGGTCCGTGACGATGACGAAGTGCCGCCCGGCCTCCGCCTCGGACAGCCCCGCGTCGAGGAACGCCTGCCAGTACGCCCGCCGGTGACTGTCGGTCTCCACCGTCGAGCCCGACTTGCTGGCCACCACGACCACCGTCTCCGGGAGCCGGTCGCGCACCGCGGCCGCGACCTGGTGCGGGTCGGTGGTGTCCAGAACGGTCAGGGGTACCCCGAGAGTGCGCGCGATCACCTCCGGCGCCAGCGACGACCCGCCCATCCCGGCCAGCACCACCTGGGTCAGGTCGGCCAGCTCGGTGCGCAGCTCGGCGAGCTGGGGGAGCAGGTCGCGACCGCGCCGGAAGGTGTCGATCCAGCCCAGCCGGATCGACGCCTCCGCCTCGGCGGCCGGGCCCCACAGCGTCGGGTCCTTGGCCACCAGCAGCCCGGGCACCCCGGCGTCGACCAGCGCCTGCCGGATCTCCGCCGCGCCCGGTACCGCACCGGCGCCGTAGACGGTCAGGCCGGCCGCGGTCTCCATGTCGTCCAGGATTCCGGTCATGCCAGCGCCTCGCTTCGCGCGGCGCTGCCCTGACCGGGGCGGACTGTGCTCATGGTTCGCTCGCTGCGCTCGCTCATCGCGCGCTCTCCGGCTGCTCCCGGCCGCCGGCCGTGCTCTTCAGCTGGGTGCTGAGCGACCCGAGCAGCTCCAGCCAGCTCTGCTCGAACTTCTCCACGCCCTCGCGCTCCAGCGTCTCGATCACGTCGTGGTAGTCGATGCCGAGCCCGGCCAGGTCGTCGAGGACCCGCTGGGCGTCGTCGTAGTACGGCGTGACGGTGTCGCCGCGCATCTCGCCGTGGTCGGCGAAGGCGTGGATGGTGGCCTCCGGCATCGTGTTGACCACGCCGGGCGCCACCAGGTCCTCGACGTACATGACGTCGCGGTAGGCGGGGTTCTTCGTCGACGTCGACGCCCACAGCGGACGCTGCGGCCGGGCCCCGGCGTCGGCCAGCGCCTTCCACCGGTCCGTGGTGAACACCCGCTCGTAACGCTGGTAGGCCAGGCGCGCGTTGGCGATCGCCGCCTTGCCGTGCAGCGCCTGCGCCTCCGGGGTGCCGATCTTGTCCAGCCGCTTGTCCACCTCGGTGTCCACTCTGGACACGAAGAAGCTGGCGACGCTGCCCATCCGGGACAGGTCGTGCCCGTTGGCCTTCGCCTGCTCCATGCCGGTCAGGAACGCGTCCATCACCTGCTCGTACCGCTCCAGGCCGAAGATCAGCGTGACGTTGATGCTGATGCCCTGGGCCAGGCTCGCGGTGATCGCCGGCAGCCCGGGCAGGGTCGCCGGGATCTTGATGAACAGGTTGGGCCGGTCGACCAGCCACCACAGCTGCTTGGCCTCGGCGATGGTCTTCTCGGTGTCGCGGGCCAGCCGGGGGTCCACCTCGAGGGAGACCCGGCCGTCCACCGCGTGCGAGTCGTCGTAGGCGGGGCGCAGTACATCGCAGGCCCACCGGACGTCGTAGGTCGTGATCATGCGGGCCGCCTCTTCGACGGTCACGCCCCGCAGCGCCAGGTCCTTGACCTGGTCGGCGTAGTCCTCGCTGTCGGCGAGCGCCTTGGCGAAGATGGTCGGGTTGCTGGTCTCACCCACCACGTGCTTCTCGCGGCGCAGCGCATCCAGCGCGCCGGTCGCCATCCGTTCCCGGGAGATGTCGTCCAGCCACACCGCCACACCCGCGGCGGACACCTCGCCCAGCCTGTCGGTCATCGTCTTCCCTTTCTCAGTTGCCCGTGGTGGTACCGGTGATCGCGCCGACCCGGGCGAGCGACGCGCGCGCCGCCGCCACCACGTGGTCCGGCGTGAAGCCGAACTGCTCGAACAGCACCTGGTACGGGGCGCTGGCGCCGTAGTGCTCGATGCACACCGCCTCGCCGTGGTCGCCCAGCAGGTCCCGCCAGGACATCGCGACGCCCGCCTCCACGCTGACCCGCGCCTTGACCCCGTTGGGCAGCACCTTCTGCCGGTACGCCTCGTCCTGCGCGTCGAACCACTCGCGGCACGGCATCGACACCACGCGGGTCGGGGTACCGTCGGCCTCCAGCCTCTCGCGCGCGGTCAGGGCGACCGAGACCTCGGAGCCGGTGGCGATGAGGATCACACTCGGCTGCCCGTTGCCGGCGTCGGCCAGGATGTAGCCGCCCTTGGCCACCCCGTCGGCCGGCGCGTAGACGGTGCGGTCGATCACCGGCAGGTTCTGCCGGGTCAGGCACAGCGCGGTGGGCCGGTCGGTGTGCTCCAGCGCCAGCCGCCACGCCCACGCGGTCTCGTTGGCGTCGGCCGGGCGTACCACGTCCAGGCCCGGGATGGCCCGCAACGCCGACAGGTGCTCGATCGGCTGGTGCGTCGGGCCGTCCTCACCCAGGCCGATCGAGTCGTGGGTCCAGACGTAGATGACCGGGATGCGCATCAGCGCCGCCAGCCGTACCGCGGGGCGCATGTAGTCGGAGAAGATCAGGAACGTGCCGCCGTAGGGGCGCGTGCCGCCGTGCAGCACGATCCCGTTGAGGATCGCGCCCATCCCGTGCTCGCGGATGCCGAAGTGCAGCGTGCGCCCGTACCAGTCGCCGGGGAACGCCTTGGTCGAGTACTCCGGCGGCACGAACGACGGGTCGCCCTCGATCGTGGTGTTGTTGCTCTCCGCCAGGTCGGCCGAGCCGCCCCACAGCTCCGGCAGGACCGGCGCGATCGCGTTGATCACCTCGCCGGAGGCCTTGCGGGTGGCCATTCCCTTGGCGTCGGCCTTGAACTCGGGCAGCGCCGCGGTCCAGCCGTCCGGCAGGGTGCGCGTGGCCAGCCGGTCGAACAGCCTCTCGCGGTCCGGGTTGGCCTGCGCCCACGCGTCGAACGCGCCGTTCCACCGCTCGTGCTGGGCCCGGCCGCGCTCGATCGCCTGGCGGGTGTGCGCGAGCACCTCGTCGTCGACCGGGAACGACCGGTCCGGGTCGAAGCCGAGCAGCCGCTTGGTGGCGGCGACCTCGTCGGCGCCCAGCGCCGAGCCGTGCGCCTTGCCGGTGTTCTGCTTGTTGGGCGCCGGCCACCCGATGATGGTGCGCAGGTCGATGAACGAGGGCCGTCCGGTCTCCGCCTTCGCCGCGAGGATCGCGTCGTAGAGCGCCTGCACGTCTTCGTGGTACCCGTCATCGGTACGCCAGTCCACGTGCTGGACGTGCCATCCGTAGGCGGCGTAGCGCGCGGCCACGTCCTCGGACTTGGCGATCGTCGTGTTGTCCTCGATGGAGATGTTGTTGTCGTCGTACAGGACGATCAGGTTGCCCAGCTTCTGGTGCGCGGCCAGCGAGCTGACCTCGTGGCTGATGCCCTCTTCGATGTCGCCGTCGGAGACGATGACGTAGACGTGGTGGTCGAACAGGCTCTGCCCGGGGTCCGGGTCCGGGTCGAACAGGCCGCGCTCGCGGCGGGCCGCGATGGCCATCCCGACCGCGTTGCCCAGCCCCTGCCCGAGCGGACCGGTGGTGGTCTCCACGCCGGTGGTGTGCCCGTGCTCCGGGTGACCCGGTGTCAACGAGCCCCACTGCCGCAGGGACCGCAGGTCGTCCAGCGACAGCCCGTACCCCGTGAGGTAGAGCTGGATGTACAGGGTCAGGCTGGAGTGGCCGGCGGAGAGCACGAAGCGGTCCCGGCCGGGCCAGAGCGGATCGGTCGGGTCGTGCCGCATGATCCGTTGGAACAACAGGTGTGCGGCCGGGGCGAGGCTCATCGCGGTCCCCGGATGGCCGTTACCGGCCTTCTCCACGGCGTCCATCGCGAGGACCCGGATGGTGTCGACCGCGCGGCGGTCGAGTTCGGACCAGTCCAGAATGCTGTCGGTCACGGCGGTCGTGCTCCCCCACAGACGATGTGGTGCTGTCGTGATGACCCTACCCATCCGGCGCCCGCCCGGCGCGGCGATCTCCGCGTGCGCGTCACGCCTGCGGGTGGGCCGGGTGGTCGCCGGTTGCCGCAGGTCGACGCGTACGCTGTCGGGGCGGTGTAGCGATCCGGTCCCGGGGTACGCGGGGCCGGGGCGAGGAAAGGACGGGGCATGACGACAGTCGCGGAACGGGGAGCCCCGGCCGCCGAGATCGCCGCCGCACCGCCGGTCCCGCGACCGATTCCGGTCGCGGCGCTGCGGGCCGGACGGCAACGCTCCCGCGCCGCCGTCGTCGTGCGGGCCTACGTCGCGCTCACCAAGCCACGCATCGTGGAGCTGCTGCTCGTCACGACCGTGCCGGCGATGTTCCTGGCCCAGGGCGGGCTGTCGCCGCTGTGGCTGACCCTGGTGGTACTGGTCGGGGGCGCGCTGGCCGCCGGCGCCGCCAACGCGCTCAACTGCTACCTCGACCGCGACATCGACCAGCTCATGCGGCGCACCGCCCGGCGGCCGCTGCCGGCGCACACCGTCTCGCCCCGCGCCGCGCTGGTGTTCGGTCTGGTCCTGGCCGGCGTCTCGGTCACCCTCCTGGCGGCCTTCACCAACTGGCTGGCCACCGGGCTGACCGCCGCGGCGATCGCCTACTACGACCTCGTGTACACGATGTGGCTCAAGCGGACCACCCCGCAGAACACGGTGTGGGGCGGGATCTGCGGCGCGCTGCCGGTGCTGATCGGCTGGTCGGCCGTCACGGGTTCGGTGAGCGTACGGGCGCTGCTGCTGTTCGCCGTGGTGTTCCTCTGGCAGCCGCCGCACTTCTACGCCCTCGCCATCAAGTTCCGGGAGGACTACTGGCGCGCCGGCATCCCGATGCTGCCCGTCGTGGCCTCGATGCGCCGGGTCGCCACGGAGACCGTGCTCTACTCCTGGCTGACCGTGGCGGCCTCGCTCACGCTGTGGCCGCTCGGCATGACCCCGCTGTACGGAGTAACGGCCGGCGTCCTCGGAGCGCTGTTGATTCTGGAGGCGCACCGGCTGGCCGGTCGTACCCGTCGGGGCGAGCCGCTCCGGCCGATGCGGCTCTTCCACTGGTCGACCACGTACCTGACCCTGCTGTTCGTCGCGGTCGCGGTGGACGCCCTCATTCACCATGCTTAGCCGTTCTTGGTCGATTTCCTCCACGACTCTCCGAGATTCCCCCGCCAACCGTTGCCGATTCGCAAGCTCAGGATTTCTGTCCGCTTTTGACCGCTGACTATCGGTGGACAATTCGGATAAAGCAGCGTTTCGCATTCACCGGCAGTAGCGGGTCGGTCGGTTAGGAGCATCACATTCCTGAGGCGAATGCCGCGCGGGACGGGACGCATCTGCTTACTCTGCTGGGCATGGCAGATGGTTCCGATACGACCTTGACGGCGGAGCCGGCGGCCCCGGCGGCCCTTTCGGGCAGCCTGGTCTCCGGCATCAAGTCGTTCGCCGCCGGTCACGGCGGCGCCAAGGCAGTCATCGAGTATGTCGGCCGCCGGGGCGCCCGGATCGTCCTCGTGGGGGAGGACGGCACCTGGACAGACCAGTTCGCCAGCGGCACCGACATCGCCCGGCGAGCCTGCGAGAAGGCCGGCGTCGAGGTGGAGAACGAGTGGGAGCGGGAGCTGATCGAGCAGATGCGCCCAAGTAACGACCTATGGCGGTCCATGGGCCGCCGCCAGCTCTCTCGTTGATCGAATCGTCCTTGTCCGCGGCGGCCCGGGGAAATCCCCGGGTCGCTCTCGTTACCTGCCGCGAACTGCCCGACCTCGACCCCGACGACCGCCTGCTGCTGGAGCCGCTACGGGCGCACGGGTTCACCGTCGACCTGGTGGCCTGGGACGACCCGACCGCCGACTGGGCCGGCTACGACCTCGCGGTGCTCCGCTCGACCTGGGACTACCCGCGCCGCCGGGACGCCTTCCTGCACTGGACCCGCACGGTACCGGCGCTGGCCAACCCGGCCGCCGTGGTGGCGTGGAACACCGACAAGCGCTACCTCGCCGACCTCGCCGCGGCGGGGGTACCGGTCGTGCCGACGGTGTGGCTCGACCCGGCCGACCCGCCGTGGGCGCCACCGGCCGGCGGGGAGTGCGTGATCAAGCCCGCGGTCGGGGCCGGCAGCGTCGACACCGGCCGGTACGATCTCGGCGCCGCCGGGCACCGCGAGCTCGCCGAGCGGCACGCGGCGCGGCTCCAGGCCGCCGGCCGCACCGTCCTGATCCAGCCCTATCTCCCGGCGGTGGACACCTACGGAGAGACCGCGCTGCTCTTCCTCGGCGGCCGGTTCAGCCACGCGATCCGCAAGGGTCCACTGCTCGACGGCCCCGACGAAGGCGTCGCCGGCCTCTACCGCCCCGAGGAGATCACGCCCCGGGAGCCGACCGCCGAGGAGCGGGCGCTGGCCGAGAAAGCCCTGACAGCCGCGCCGTTCGGTACTGACTTGCTTTACGCAAGGGTTGACATGATCCCGGGACCGCACGGTGCGCCCCGGCTGATCGAGCTGGAGCTGACCGAGCCGTCGCTGTTTCTCGGCTACGCGCCCGGCGCGGCGGACCGGCTCGCCGGGGCCATCGCCGACCGGCTCTCCGCCGCCGGCTGATCCGCTGCCGCCGGCTGATCCGCCGCCGGACCCGGACGGGTACCGGCCCGGGCCGCGGTGAGCACGCCGAGCGCGGCCAGCCACACCGCGCACGCCCCGGCCATGTGCAGCCCGACGGCGAGCACAGGCAGGTGGGTGAAGTACTGCACGAACCCGATCGCGCCCTGGGCCAGCTCGACCCCGACCAGTACCGTGGCCGCCCGGCGCAGCCCGGCCGGTGCCAGGATCAGCAGCCCGATCGACAGCCCGATCAGCAGCATGACCAGGTCGGCGTGCAGTTGGGCCACGGTACCGGGGTCGAACCCGGTGCGGCGGGCGGCGGCGTCCCCGGCGTGCGGGCCGCTGCCGGTGACCACCGTGCCGATCGCGAGCACCGCCGCCGTCACCCCGGCCACCAGCCACGCCAGCGCGCGCACCGGGCGGGCCGGCGCCGGCCCGGGCGGCCCGGCCGGCTCGCGGCTGAGCACCCAGAACCGGTACGCCGCCGCGATCAGCGCCATCGACAGCAGGAAGTGCCCCGAGACCACCCACGGGTTGAGCACCGTGTGCACGGTGATCCCGCCGAGCACGCCCTGCGCGGCCACCCCGGCGACCACCAGCCCCGCCCAGGTCAGCCGGTCGCGCCGGCGGGGGAGCTGGGCGAGGGCCAGCACCGCGCAGACCACGGCGAGCCCGCCGACGACGCTGATCAGCGTCCGGTTGCCGAACTCGATCACCCCGTGGTAGCCCAGCTCCTTCGTGGGGACCAGGTGCTCCGCGTCGCAGGTGGGCCAGGTGGGGCAGCCCAGCCCGGAGCCGGTCAGCCGGACCACCCCGCCGGTGATCACGATGCCGACGTTGGCCGCCAGGGAGGCCAGGGCGGTACGGCGGAGCAGGCCGGGCCGGTCGAGCAACCGATGCAAAACGTGCACGCCGCCATGGTAGGAGCGCCGGTGGGCCGGATCACCGGCGGGCCGGTTTGCACTGGCCCGAGGAAATACGCAACACTGGTGTAGTGAAAAACCCTGCGGTGATCTCCGCGTCTGCCTCGGCCACGGCCGAGCCGGGCGCCGACCACCGTACCCGGGACCGGGTCTGCCAGCTCCTGCTGGAGCACGGTGCGGCGACCACCGCCGAGCTCGGCGCGGAACTGGGCCTGAGCACGGCCGCTATCCGCCGCCACCTCGACGCGCTCGTCGCGGCCGGCGACGTGGTCTCCCGCCAGCAGCGCCCCCCCGGCCACCGCGGCCGCGGCCGCCCGGCCCGGGTCTTCCTGCTCACCGACGAGGCCCGGGTCCGCCACGGCCGGCACACCTACGACGACCTCGCGGCGGCGGCGCTGCGCTGGATCGCCGCGCAGGGCGGCGCGGAGGCGGTCGGTGCGTTCGCCGCACAGCGCGTCGCCGCCCTGGAGGCCCGCTGCCGCAGCGCGATGGAGGGGGCCGGGGACGACCCGCTCGCCCGGGCTGAAGCGCTCGCTCGCGCGCTGACCGTCGAGGGGTACGCTGCGTCGGCGACCACGATCGCGTCCGGCGGGCAGCTCTGCCAGCACCATTGCCCGGTGGCGCACGTCGCCGCCGAGTTCCCGCAGTTGTGTGAGGCCGAGACGAGAGTGATCTCCCAACTCGTCGGCACCCACGTCCAGCGCCTCGCGACCATCGCGCACGGCGACGGGGTCTGCACGACGCACATACCGCACAAGATCGGCAGTGCTCATCGCAACGACAGTGTGAGGACGGCATCATGACCGACCAGCTCACCCAGGACCAGCAGCTCGCCGCGCTTGGTCGGTACGAGTACGGCTGGGCCGACTCCGACTCGGCCGGCGCGGTGGCGCAGCGCGGGCTCAACGAGGCGGTGGTGCGCGACATCTCGGCCAAGAAGAGCGAGCCGGCGTGGATGCTCGACCTGCGCCTGAAGGGGCTGCGCCTGTTCGGCCGCAAGCCGCTGCCGGCGTGGGGCGCTGACCTGACCGCGATCGACTTCGACAACATCAAGTACTTCGTCCGCTCCACCGAGAAGCAGGCGGCCTCCTGGGACGAGCTGCCCGAGGACATCAAGAACACCTACGACCGGCTGGGCATCCCCGAGGCGGAGAAGCAGCGGCTGATCGCGGGCGTGGCGGCGCAGTACGAGTCCGAGGTGGTCTACCACAAGATCCGTGAGGACCTGGAACAGCAGGGCGTCATCTTCCTCGACACCGACACCGGCCTGCGCGAGCACGAGGACCTGTTCAAGGAGTACTTCGGCACGGTGATCCCGGTCGGGGACAACAAGTTCGCCTCGCTCAACACCTCGGTGTGGTCCGGTGGCTCGTTCATCTACGTGCCCAAGGGTGTCAACGTCGAGATCCCGCTGCAGGCCTACTTCCGGATCAACACGGAGAACATGGGCCAGTTCGAGCGGACGCTGATCATCGTCGACGAGGGCGCGTACGTGCACTACGTCGAGGGCTGCACGGCGCCCATCTACTCCTCGGACTCGCTGCACTCCGCGGTCGTCGAGATCATCGTGAAGAAGAACGCGCGCTGCCGGTACACGACCATCCAGAACTGGTCCAACAACGTCTACAACCTGGTCACCAAGCGCGCCGTGTGCCACGAGGGCGGCACGATGGAGTGGATCGACGGCAACATCGGCTCCAAGGTCACCATGAAGTACCCGGCGGTCTTCATGGTCGGCGAGCACGCCAAGGGCGAGGTGCTCTCGGTGGCCATGGCCGGCGAGGGGCAGCACCAGGACGCCGGGGCGAAGATGGTGCACGCGGCGCCGCGGACCTCGTCCACGATCATCTCCAAGTCGATCGCGCGCGGCGGCGGCCGTACCTCCTACCGCGGCCTGGTCCAGGTGCTGGAGGGCTCGCACCACAGCCGCTCCACGGTCAAGTGCGACGCGCTGCTGGTCGACACGATCTCCCGCTCCGACACCTACCCCTACGTCGACATCCGCGAGGACGACGTCTCGATGGGCCACGAGGCGACCGTCTCGAAGGTCAGCGACGACCAGTTGTTCTACCTGATGAGCCGGGGACTGACCGAGGACGAGGCGATGGCGATGATCGTGCGCGGCTTCATCGAGCCGATCGCCAAGGAGCTGCCGATGGAGTACGCCCTGGAGCTCAACCGCCTCATCGAGCTGCAAATGGAAGGCGCCGTCGGCTGAGGCGGGCCCCGGTCGAACGTGGAGAAGTAGGAGAACATGACCTCTGTTGTGACCACCGCGCCCGCCGTCGCGCCGGCCGCGCCGCCGAAGACCAAGTCGCAGGCGTTGCGCTCCTTCGACGTCGCGGACTTCCCGGCACTGACCGGCCGCGAGGAGGAGTGGCGGTTCACCCCGCTGCGCCGGCTGCGCGGCCTGGCCACGGCCGACGGCTCGGTCAGCGCCGGTCCCGCCCTGCGGCACGAGTACGACGGGCTACCCGCCGGGGTCTCGGTGTCCACAGTGGACAAGGGGGATCGGCGACTGGGGTCGGTGCTCACGCCGTTCGACCGGATCAGCGCGCTGGCCTGGACCCACGCGTCCCAGGCGCGGCTGATCTCGGTGGCGCGGGGCGCGGTGCCGCAGCAGCCCGCCGTCGTCCGGCTGGTCGGCCCGGGCGCCGAGGGGCTCGCGTTCGGGCACACCTACGTGGAGGTTGGTGAGCTGGCCGAGGCGACGCTGGTGCTCGACCACGTGGGCAGCGTGACCCTCGCGGACAACGTGGAGGTGTCGGTCGGGTCCGGGGCCCGGCTCACGCTGATCACCGTGACCGACTGGGCGCCGGACGCGGTGCAGGCGCAGCACGTGAAGTTCCGCCTCGGGCGCGACGCGAAGCTCGTCCACATCCAGGTGTCCCTCGGCGGGGACCTGGTGCGCCAGTACCTCTCCGTCGACTACACCGGCCGGGGCGGCGAGGCCGAGCTGTACGGGCTCTACTTCGCCGACGCCGGCCAGCACTTCGAGCACCGGATGCTGGTCGACCACGGGGTACCGGACTGCCGCAGCTACGTCGGCTACCGGGGCGCGTTGCAGGGCGACGGGGCGCACACCATCTGGGTCGGCGACGTGCTGATCCGCGCGGAGGCCACCGGCACCGACACGTACGAGATCAACCGTAACCTGGTGCTGTCCGACGGGGCGCGCGCCGACTCGGTACCGAATCTGGAGATCGAGACCGGCGAGGTCATCGGCGCCGGGCACGCCAGCGCGACCGGCCGCTTCGACGACGAGCAGCTCTTCTACCTGATGTCCCGGGGGGTGTCCGAGGCCGAGGCGCGCAAGCTGGTGGTCCGCGGCTTCTTCGCCGAGCTGCTCAACAAGATCCCGGTGGAGTCGCTGCATGACCGGCTCGCGGCCAGCATCGAGACGCGTCTCGCTGCGAGCGTTCTGGCTCCGGAGGCTCCGCGTCCGGACCCAGAACATTCGGAGGCCGGCGGGTGATCAAGGTGTGTCCCGTCGACGACATCGAACCCGGCACAGCCATCAGCGCCGAGATCGACGGCGTCGGCGTCGCCGTGGTGCGCTGCGCCGACGGCAGCGTGCACGCGATCTACGACGAGTGCTCGCACGCCGCCGTACCGCTGTCCGAGGGCGAGATCGACGACTGCACGCTCGAATGCTGGCTGCACGGCTCCCGCTTCGACCTGCGTACCGGTGAGCCGACCGGCCTGCCCGCCACCGAACCCGTACCCGTCTACCCCGTCGAGATCCACGACGGCTGGATCTATGTCTCTGGAGTGAAAGCGTGAGTGTCCTGGAAATCCGTGACCTGCAGGTCTCGGTCAAGCTGCCCGACGACGAGCGCAAGCCGATCCTGTCCGGGGTCAACCTGACCGTGCGGGCCGGGGAGACCCACGCCATCATGGGCCCCAACGGGTCGGGCAAGTCCACGCTCGCCTACTCCGTCGCGGGGCACCCGAGGTACCAGATCACCGGCGGCACGGTGACCCTCTTCGACCATGATCCGGCCGCCGCGCCGCACGACGGCACTTCGGACCGGATCAAGGTCGCCGGCCAGGACGTGCTGGCGATGACCGTCGACGAGCGGGCCCGGGCCGGGCTGTTCCTGGCGATGCAGTACCCGGTCGAGGTGCCCGGCGTCTCGGTGGCCAACTTCTTGCGCACCGCGAAGGCCGCGCTCGACGGGCAGGCGCCCAAGCTGCGCACGTGGGGCGCGGAGCTCAAGTCCGCGATGGACCGGCTCGGCATGGACCCGGCGTTCGCCCAGCGCAACGTCAATGAGGGCTTCTCCGGCGGGGAGAAGAAGCGCCACGAGATCGTCCAGCTCGAACTGCTCAAGCCGAAGATCGCGATCCTCGACGAGACCGACTCGGGCCTGGACATCGACGCGCTGCGGGTGGTGTCGGCCGGGGTCAACCGGGTACGGCAGGACGGTGACACCGGCATCCTGCTGATCACCCACTACACCCGGATCCTGCGGTACGTGCAGCCCGACTACGTACACGTGTTCGTCGGCGGGCGCATCGTCGAGGAGGGCGGCCCGGAGCTGGCCGAGAAGCTCGAAGCCGAGGGGTACGAGCGGTACCTCACGACGGCATAGACGGGAGAGTCATGGTGACCTCGACAGCGATGGTGGCGCCGGGCACGGCACCGCGCTTCGACGTGCGCCTTATCCGGGAGGACTTCCCGATCCTGCGCCGCCAGGTCAACGGGCACCCGCTGGTCTACCTGGACAGCGCGAACACGTCGCAGAAGCCGCGCCAGGTGCTCGACGTGATGCGCGAGCACTACGAGCGGCACAACGCCAACGTGGCGCGGTCGGTGCACACCCTCGGTACCGAGTCGACGGGCGCGTTCGAGGCCGCGCGGGCCAAGGTCGCCGGGTTCATCGGCGCCGCGTCGGCCGACGAGGTGGTGTTCACCAAGAACTCCACCGAGGCGATCAACCTCGTCGCGCACGCCTTCGGCGGCCGGCTCGGCCCCGGCGACGAGATCGTGATCTCCGAGATGGAGCACCACTCCAACATCGTGCCGTGGCAGATGCTGTGCGAGCGGACCGGTGCCACGCTGCGCTGGTTCCGGATCACCGACGACGGCCGGCTCGACCTGTCCCAGCTCGACGAGCTGGTCAACGAGCGCACCCGGCTGGTGGCGTACGTGCACATGTCCAACATCCTGGGCACGGTCAACCCCACGGCGCCGATCGTCGCCCGGGCCCGCGAGGTCGGCGCGCGGGTGCTGCTGGACTGCTCCCAGTCGGTACCGCACCTGCCCGTCGACGTGGCGAGCCTCGGTGCCGACTTCATCGCGTTCACCGGGCACAAGATGCTCGGGCCGACCGGGATCGGCGTGCTGTGGGGGCGGTACGAGCTGCTCGCCGAGATGCCGCCGTTCCTCGGCGGGGGCTCCATGATCGAGACGGTGACGCTGGAGAAGACCACGTACGCCCCGCCGCCGGCGCGGTTCGAGGCCGGTACCCCGCCGATCGCGCAGGCCGTCGGGCTCGGCGCGGCGGTGGACTACCTGTCCCAGCTCGGCATGCCGGCGATCGCCGCGCACGAGAAGGAGCTGGCCGGCTACGCGCTGGACGCACTGTCCACGGTGGCCGGTCTACGGATCTTCGGGCCGGCGGTACCGGTCGACCGGGGCGGCACGATCTCGTTCGCCCTCGACGGCATCCACCCGCACGACGTGGGGCAGGTGCTGGACTCGCTCGGCATCCAGGTCCGCGTCGGGCACCACTGTGCCCGGCCGACCTGCGTGCGGTTCGGGGTACCGGCAATGACCCGCGTGTCGTTCTACCTCTACACGACCCATGACGAGGTGGACGCGTTCGTCCGCGGGCTGGAGCAGGTGCGGAAGGTGTTCTCCTGATGCAGTTCGAGCAGCTCTACCAGGACATCATCCTGGATCACTACAAGCATCCGCACGGCCGCGGGCTGCGCGAGCCCTACGAGGCCGAGGCGCACCACGTCAACCCGACCTGCGGCGACGAAGTGGTGGTGCGGGTGCATGTGGTCGATGACGTGATCGAGGACGTGTCGTACGAGGGGATGGGCTGTTCGATCAGCCTCGCCTCGGCGAGCGTGCTGCACGAGCTCATGCGCGGGCGCACGGTCCCCGAGGCGCTGGGCCGGCATGACGCGTTCGTGGCGCTGATGTCCGGCCGGGGGCAGGTCACCCCGGACGAGGAGCTGCTCGAGGACGGGGTCGCGTTCGCCGGCGTCGCCAAGTACCCGGCGCGGGTCAAGTGCGCGTTACTGTCGTGGATGGCGTTCAAGGACGCGACCGCCCGGGCGGTGGCGAAGGTAGGAGAGATGTCATGACGGTCGCGATCGCTGACGTGGAAGAGGCGCTGAAGGACGTCGTCGATCCCGAGCTGGGCATCAACGTCGTGGACCTCGGCCTGGTGTACGGCATCTACATCGACGACGACGACGTCGCGACCGTGGACATGACGCTCACCTCGGCCGCCTGCCCGCTGACCGACGTCATCGAGGACCAGGCCCGCGAGGCGCTGTGCAAGGGCCCGGGTGGTGGGCTCGTGCAGGACATCCGGATCAACTGGGTCTGGATGCCGCCGTGGGGCCCCGACAAGATCACCGAGGACGGCCGCGAGCAGTTGCGGGCCTTGGGCTTCAACGTCTGACGCGGGTTCCCCCGAGACCTGCGTGAAATCGGTCGCGCGCCCGGCGCCCAGCCGGCAGGCTCGCCGTCGTGGCCGAGGCGTTGATCTCCGGACTGCTCGCCGGGTACGGCGTCGCGATCCCCGTCGGGGCGATCGCGGTGCTGATCCTCGGCCTGTCCGCGCGGACCTCCCTCGCGGTCGGCGCGGGGGCGGGCCTGGGCGCCGCGACCGCCGACGGGATCTACGCCGCGCTCGCCGCCCTGGGCGGTGCCGCCATCGCCGGGCTGATCCGGCCGGTCGCCACCTCGCTGCGCTGGCTGGCCGCCGTCGTGCTGCTGGCATTCGCCGTGCGTACCGCCGCCCTGGCCTGGCGGCACCACCGCGACCCGAGCCGGGCCGCCCGCCCGGACCGGGGACTGACCACCCCCGGGCGGGCCTACCTCGGGCTGCTCGCGCTGACCCTGCTCAACCCGGCGACGGTCATCTACTTCAGCGCGCTGGTGCTCGGCCGGCAGGCCGGCGGCGGGCGGTCGGCGGCGGCGTCGGCGGTGTTCGTGGTCGCGGCGTTCGCGGCGTCGGCGAGCTGGCAACTGCTGCTCGCGGCCGGCGGCAGCGCGGTCGGGCGGGTCCTGGCCGGGCCGCGCGGCCGCCTGGTCACCGCGCTGCTGTCCAGCGTGCTCATCGCGGTCCTGGCGATCCCGCTGGTAGTGGCGTGAGTTGCCCTGTGTCAAGCCACCATTGGTTGATCTTGTTTGGTGAGCCGTTGGAGGGCGCGGTGTTGGTCGGGGTCGTAGGCGGTGTTGGTGGTCCAGCACTTCCAGATGACGTCGAGCCAGGCGCGGGCGAGG
>WNFU01002094.1_pt1 | contig 70931 bp, 67 predicted proteins | sample 5400121 | NCBI WGS metagenome assembly WNFU01 (sample SAMN13153360, study PRJNA577476) | soil metagenome | isolation source: 100 cm soil or saprolite under grassland replicate 1 | place: USA:California | collected 2016-06-15
GAATCGTGGAGTCAAACGGGAACAGCGCTGTAAGCGCGTCGCCGGCGAACTTGGCGACGGTGCCGCCGTGGCCGGTGACCAGGTCGATCATCCGAGCAAAGAAGCTGTTGAGGATCTCGCTCAGCTCCTCGGTGCCCTCAGGGCCGACGTCGGCCAGGGCGGCGCTCATGGAGGTAAAGCCGACGATGTCGGCGAACACCGCCACCCCATCCGCGCGCTGGACGAGCGGTAGCACCCCGTGTTGGTCAGCAAGCAGCCGCACAACGTAGTCGGGGAGGAAGGAGCTGTACGTCATCGCGCACCTCGGACGCAGCCGGACAGCTCGGGTAGACCTACGAGAAATCTACGAGTTCATGGGACGGCCGAGGGGTTTACCGTAACAGACTGGCAGGCCGAATTTCCTGCACGAGCCGAGAATGTGGAGGGCACAATGAGCTGGCAGCCGGGCAGCGACATCGGCGTCCAGGTTCTGCTCGTCGCCCGCGACGGTCTCCGCTTGGAGGTGGCCGGTCTCCGCTTGAGGGCGGTGGATCCCCATAACCTTGAGTTTCCTCCACCGCCCAAGAACCCACCGCCCTTCCGGCACGTTTGGATCCAGGCTGCCTCGCCGCCGCCACCCCGCAGCGATGGTTCTCCCTGGTACGAGCCGTTTGGACAGGGCCGCAACCTCCCATCGTGGCTGCGGAGCGCCGAGAATGCCGCCTCCTCCCACCCGTACGACGGGCTTCCCAAACTGAGCCGGCCCGCGCCGCACTCGGTCGTGCTCGACCAGCAGGTCACGCTGGCCTTCCAGCGAGGAAGGAAAGTCGAGTGCGTCAGGGCCGATCCCGGGGACCCCATGGGTTTCCCCACTGACATCTATCCGCTGCCGTCGGAACCGGTCCATGCGGACTTCCACGGCGAGCACCAGCTGGCCTGGACCCAACCTCTGATCCCGGGCGCCTGGGTGGCGCTGAGCTTCGACCGTTTCGATCCGGGCGCCCTCAGCACCGCGTTCGTCATGCAGGTCACCGACGATTGGCTGTTCGACCCGCCGCAGCAGCCCGGCCCAAAAGCTTACGCCGCGGGCTGATCGACGCCTCAGACCCGCGGCTGGCCCGGCGCCACGGGGTCCCGCAGCCCCGCGCCACGGCGGTCGGAGCCCAGGACACCGGGACCCGGGCGCGGTACGGGAAGATGTTTCCCGACCTCGACCCCTACGAGGTGCCCCTGGAGCTGATCGACGAGCTGGCCAGGCGGATGCACCAGGAGGACGGCGCCGATCTTGACCATCCGGACCTGCCGGCCGGGTACACCTACTTCGGCCAGTTCCTGAACCACGACCTCACCTTCGACCCAGTCTCGAGCCTGCGGTTGCCCAACGACCCCGGTCAGCTCGAGGACTTCCGCACGCCGAGGCTCGACCTCGACGCGGTCTACGGCAGCGGGCCGGGGGACATGCCGTACCTGTACGACCAGGGGGCCGAGCCCGGCGGCGCGTTGCTGCTGATCGGCGACAGCAGGGCTGAGTTCGGGGACAGCTTCGCGGTCGAGGACCTTCCCCGCAACATCGAGGGGCGGGCGCTGATCGGCGATCCTCGCAACGACGAGAACGTCATCATCGCCCAGCTCCACCTCGCCTTCCTCAAGTTCCACAACCGCGTCGCGAGCGCGTTGCTCGATGGCGAGCACGCCAGTTATTGGTCAGGCGATCCCGCCGAGCTCTTCTGGGAGGCACAGCGCATCGTCCGCTGGCACTACCAGTGGGTCGTCGTCCGTGACTTCCTCCCGCGGATCGTGGCGGAGGGGCTGATCGAGGACTTGCTCGCGCGCCCGTCCGGGTCGAAGCGGACGCGCCGTCCCGGGACGCGCTCCCGACCCGAACGACGCTTCTTCCGTTTCGACGACGAGCTGTTCATGCCGGTGGAATTCTCGGTCGGCGCCTACCGCTTCGGCCACAGCCTGGTTCGACCGAGCTACGAGCTGAACGCATGGGCCACCAATGTGCGGGTGTTCGTGGAATATCCCGACCCTCTGGACGCAGGCCATCTCGGTGGGTCCCGACCGCTGCTCGACCGGCTGGTGATCGACTGGGATCGGTTCTTGAGCCTGACGCGCAGGCGGCCGCAGCCCGCCAGGCGGCTCGATACCAAGCTGGCCGCGCCGCTGACCAACCTGCCCGCCGGCGTCGCCCCACCAGGTGAGGCCGGCCGCTCCCTCGCCTGGCTCAACCTCATGCGGGGCCGAGCCATGGGACTGCCATCGGGTCAGGACGTGGCCGAAGCCCTGGGTGAGCCTCGGCTGGACGACGATGACCTTGGGCTCGACGGCGTACCGGCGCCGCTGTGGTACTACATCCTGGCCGAGGCCGCGACCCGCGGCGGCAAGCGGCGCCTCGGTCCGGTCGGCGGCCGGATCGTCGCGGAGGTGATCTTGGGGCTGCTGACCGCTGACAGCCAGTCCTTTCTTGCCGCGAACCCGGCATGGACGCCGTTCCTCGGGGACAAGCGGGACCAGTTCACGCTCGCTGATCTTGTCCGCTACGCCATTGAGTCGTAGCCCACGCTGGCGCGGGCCTGACGGGAGGGCGTTGGACGGCGCCGCCCAAGCTCCTTGACGTCCAACGAGCTGAGAGTCGCTCGAGGGAGGCCCCGGCCCGAGCGGGCTGGGGCCTCCCCGTCCTGGTTGTGGCGGCGTCTGCGTGCTAGCCGGTCCAGCTGCCGCGGCCGGTGACCAGGTCGTAGCCGACCAGGCACGGCGCGCCGTTGTTGCCGGCGGTGATGTCCCGGAAGGTGATGTTGTTGCCGTAGACGTAGCTGGCGTCCACGATCACGCCGGCCACGGCCGACCGCGCGGCCCACATCGGCGACGACGCGCTGGTCCCTCCGACCGTGAACCAGCCCTTCTGGCCCTGGTAGCGGGTGGAGTCGTAGACCGACACGCCGGAGGCCGGGTCGGCATCCAGCGACACGTCCGGGGTCGCCCGCTTGCCTGCGCAGTTGACCTGGCCGTACTGGCTGAAGCCCGCCTGCGCGGAGGTGGCGGTCTCGTAGACGCTGCAGCCACCGCCAGAGCCGCTCCAGCCGGTCTCGGAGGTGAAGGTGGCGCCGCTGAAGTGCAGCGTGGTGCCGCCGACCGAGATCACCCGAGGTGAGGCCGACGGGTAGATGGGTGGGAGGCCGCTGTCACCAGAGGAGGCGAAGAAGCTGACCCCCGGCTGCGTGAAGTGGCTGTCGAAGCTGGACTCGCTGCTGAACTCCGACGCGCCCCAGCTGTTGGAGACGTACTGCGCGTGGGTCTTGGCGTAGTCCTCGGCGATCAGCAGGTTGGTGAAGCTGTTGGTGGTGGCCTCCACCAGGAGGATCCTGGCGCCGGGCGCGATCGCGTGGGCCCATTGGATGTCCAGGCTGATCTCCAGCGCCCAGCCCGAGTCGGTGCGCGGGTAGCTGCTGCCGCCGGTCTGGTTCACCTTGCTGAAGCAGCCGTTGGCGGTGGTGCACGCCGGCAGCCCGTACTGGCTGCTGAAGACCGCAAGGTCGCTCTCGGCGGTGGGGTCGTCGAAGGCGTCGACGATCGCGATCGTCTTGCCGGTGCCGGCGGTCAGGCTGGTGGGAAAGTTGTAGACCGACTTGATGGTCGCCGGCGACAGGCCGGTCGGCGAGGTGGACGCCCCCGGGCGGACCCGCAGGGGATGGTTCGCGTAGTGCTCTGTGGGGCTGAGGGCCAGCGCACCGGCCGAGGTGGTGATCGCGGCCAGCACCACGATGGCGGCCACGAGGACCATGAGACGTTTTGTCATCAACCCCTCCTTACGACCCGGCCCAACCGAATTGGGCCCATCCTAGCGCCTTATGCTAAGTACGTCTGGAACATCAGGGAAGGCCTGATCTGATAGCACTTCCCCATGATGTCCGGGAGAGGGCATTGTGACGTTCCGCCAACTCGCGTTCGGCGGCGGACGCCCAGGCGCCGCGGCGGCGGCCTCGGATCGCCGCTGCGCTCACCAGGTGGGGTCGGCGAGCGCCCGGGTCCTGGCCCAGGCGCTCGCCATCCGGCGGTCAGTGCAGCGCGAGCTCAGGCGCCCGCCGTGTAGATGTTCTGATCCAGTCCTCCCTGCGACAGGCACGGATCGTTGACGGTCGGGGACGAGTAGGCCGCGGCGTTGATGTCGTTCGGCACGTACGTGCATGGCTGGAAGACATCGAAGCCGTCGTGGTCGTCGGCGGCGCCGGTCTCGCGCGGGTCGGAGCCTGGCACCAGGTCACGTGAGTCGGTCCAGGCGACGATCACGGAAGCCCCGACCGCCGACACGTAGATGTAGTCGCCCCAGAAACCGAGCCGCCGGGCTCCGTGGGTCTCCCAGCCGAAGTTGCTGCCCACCGTGGAGACCTGCGTCTCGCTCCAGCTTGCGCCGCCGTTGGTGGACTTGGCCACCCACGTGTGGACCACGTCGCCGGAGTTCTTCCCGGTGGCGGTATTGCCTGGTGGCAGGTTCGGCGAGTACGCGGGGTCGGCCCGGGAGTCGTAGAAGACCACCGTGACCACCCCGCCGGCGGAGGCGATGTCGGGGGTCCACTGGTGGCCCACGGCCACGGTGTCCAGCGTGGTGGCAGGGGCCGTCCAGGTGGTCCCGTTCGACGAGTTGCGAACGAAGATCTTGGACTGTCCGCTCGCCAGTTCCGCGCCCCAGACCACGTGCACGCCAGTGGCGTCCGCGGCGACTGCCGGGGCGCTGAAGAACCGGGAGAAGGTGAGTCCGCTCGGGCAGGCGAACGGTCCGTCGCCGCAGGACTCGGACCCGTTGCCGCTGAACTGGTTGGAGTCGGACAGCACGATGCTTGCGACATGCGCCGCCGGGCCGAAGGACGCCCCGCCGTTGGTGGACTTCGAGACCCACACGTCGCTGCTGGGATTGGATGACGATGGGTAGGTCAGGAAGGCCAGGTACACCGCACCGTCGGGCCCGACCGCAAGGTCGGCGAAGGATGCGGTGCCAAGGGCCACCGGCGTGACCCTGATCGGGCTGGAGAACGTCAGGCCGTGGTCGGTAGAGCGGGAGAACAGCACGGCGTTGTTCGGGGCGAAACCGTCGTACTGCGACCAGGCTACATAGGCATTGCCGCCAAACCGCCCAGCGGTCTGGTCGACTGTCAGGTTGATCTTGTCCTGGAACAGACCCGTGAGGAACTGCCCGGAGGGGGTTCCGCGCTTGACCAGGACGGTTCGGTCGTAGGCCGCGCCGTCGTTGGTGTAGCGCGCCACGAACACGCCGCCGTTGACGGGCTTGGCGCGGTTGAAGCAGATGAACGCGTAGAACAGGCGGCCATCCCGGTCGAAGGCCTGGGACGGGTCGCCGGCCGCGCCGCAGGTGCCGTGCACCGGGGAGGCAACCCCCGCCGCAGATGCGTCCGCCGGATAGCCGGGCACCAGGCTGTCCTTCCAACTGGCCCCGCCGTTGGTGGAGCGGTAGTAGCCCGCCCACACGTCGCCGTTGACGATCTGGGCGCAATAGTCATTGGCCCCGGCGACGGCGACCTGGGTGTTGTGGGGATTGACCGCCACTGTCGGCTCGTTCTGCGAGCGTCGCCCGGTGCTACACGCGCTGGTCGTGGCGTCAGTTGACCCGTCGTAGCGCAGATAGCTCGAAGCCGTGCCGTCGCGTGTGACCAGGACGTTGGCGCTTCCCAGTGCGGTACCGCTGAAGGCACCGGCAAGCAGCATGGATAGAGCGACAAGGACAAGAAGCCAGCGAGATCTCATCAAGACCTCCTCACCCGGCCACCGGTAGCCGTCTCCCCCCGTTGGGCAGACGCCCGGTCTGATGAGGCTCGCAAACCCCATCGGTTGGGTCAACCCAGGCAGATGGGCGCGCCTTCGAATACGTCATCTCTACGTCATTTCCTGCGTCCTGATCCTCGATCCAACCGGCTTGCGCGACCAGTCGTGGTCCACCGGCGCCCAGTGACTTTGGTTACCGAAACTCGCTACCGAAGTCACTGACATGCGCAGGTGCGAGGTCGCAGGCTGGGTGTGCCAGGCCGATCGTCCCGCTCCCGACGCCCGGGCACAGGACCAGCGGCTGCTGGAGAGCTGAACTTGGAGGCAATCATGGCATCGTTCGAGAACACGGTGATCATCCAGAGGCCCGTCGAGGACGTCTTCGCTTTCCTCGCCGACTTCGAGAACGTCCCCAAGTGGAACTACGCGATCGTCGAAACCAGGAAGGTCTCGCCTGGGCCGGTGGGGGTCGGCACGACCTACCGGCAGACCCGTTCGGTGCCAAGCAGGAGCGAAGAGAGCTTCACGGTGACCGTCCTCGAACCAGCTCGCCGGCTGGAGGTTCAGGGCCAGATCGGACCGTTCAAGGCGAGGATCAGCTACCTGCTCGAGCCCGCGGGCAGTGGGACGAGGCTTCGCAACCCCGTGGATCTTGGGTCCTCGGGTCTGCTGAGCCTGGTTGGGCCGCTGGTGACCGCCCGGGTCAAGAAGGCGGTGGCCGCCAACCTCCACACGCTGAAGCAGCTCCTGGATGGCTCTGCCGAAAACCCGCAGCCTGGCTAGAGCGCCGCCCACGGCAAGCCGGCCCATAACTCGGCGATATCTGACAGAGCGTTCCGGCTGGAACGGTGTTCGATCCCTTACGCGTCAACCGGCTTGCATGAGCGAGGTGCCGGCGGAGCCGAGGTCATTGCAGGCCTGGACCACGCGGGCGGCCATCGAGGTCTCCGCCTTGGCCAGGTAGCCGCGGGGATCGTAGGCGCGCTTGTCGGCGACCTGGCCGTCGACGCGGAGCACGCCGTCGTAGCGCGTGAACATGTGGTCGGCGATTGGCCGGGTGAAGGCGTACTGCATGTCGGTGTCGAGGTTCATCTTCACCACCCCATACGAGACCGCCTCGCGGATCTCGGCGGGCAGCGACCCGGAGCCCCCGTGGAACACCAGGTCGAACGGCCGCTCCCGGCCAACCCTTGCGGCAACCGCCCGCTGGATCTCGTCCAGGAGCTTGGGCCGCAGCTTCACGTGGCCCGGCTGGTACACCCCGTGGACGTTGCCGAAGGTCGCCGCCAGCAGGTAGCGGCCCCGCTCCCCGACGCCGAGCACCTCGGCGACGCGCAGCGCGTCCTCCGGGGTGGAGTACAGCTTGTCGCCGGCCTCGCCGACGACCCCGTCCTCCTCGCCGCCCACCACGCCGATCTCGATCTCCAGGATCGTCCTGGCCTTGGCGGACTCGGCGAGCAGCTCCTCGGCGATGCGCAGGTTCTCCTCCAGCGGCACGGCCGAGCCGTCCCACATGTGCGAGCCGAACAGCGGCGGCCTGCCGGCTGCCGCTCGCTGCTGCGAGATCCTGACCAGCGGCCGTAGGTATGCGTCGAGCTTGTCCTTTGGGCAGTGGTCGGTGTGCAGCGCGACCTGCGCCGGGTAGTCGGCGGCGACCACGTGGGCGAACTCGGCGAGCGCGACCGCGCCGGTGACCATGTCCTTGAGGCGCTGGCCGGACGCGAACGCGGCGCCGCCGGTGCTGAGCTGGACGATCCCGTCGCTCGCCGCCTCCGCGAAGCCGCGCAGGGTGGCGTTGAGCGTCTCCGACGAGGTGACGTTGACTGCCGGGTAGGCGAACCCGCCCAGCTTGGCTCGGTCGAGCATCTCGGCGTATGCCTCGGGCGTTGCGATCGGCATGAGATTCGCTGCCCCGGAGCTTCGCGGCCAGCCGGGCCTCTGGGATGGGCTTGCGGCCGCGAGCCGCTACCTGGTCGTCGCCAGGATACCTGCGCCGCGGGGATCGGTCACCGCGTTCTCCGTGGCCCATCTGAGGGCGTAGTCGGCCACCGCCTCCCAGCCGGGCACGCCGATGGTGAAGTGGGGTGGCGCCTTGGTCCACCGCTCCGCGCGGTCGTCACCGTGACCTGATGGCTCGGGGAGAATGCGAGGCCCAGATGAGTGAACGGGATTCACTTGCCGAGTTAGCTGACCCTATGGTAAACACCGTTCACTGTCAACACCTACGTTCAAGGAATGTGAACATGGGCGAGAACGAGCCGCAGACGCCACCCCCCAACCCGCGAGCCGCCGACGGGGCGCTGCGCTCGCTATGGTTCACCGGCCCCATGGGCGACGAGGACCGACGCCAGCCGCTCACGCGCGAGCGCGTGCTCGCCCAGGCCCTGACGATCATCGCCAAAGAGGGCGTCGAGGCGCTGACCATGCGCAACCTGGCCGCCTGCCTCGGGGTGGTCCCTGGCGCGCTCTACCGCCACGTGCGCAGCAAGGAGCAGCTCCAGGACCTGGTCCTCGACGGGGTGCTCGCCGAGGTTGACTGCGACGTCGATCCCAGCCTGCCATGCACTGAGCAGATCAAGGTGCTGGCGCACCGGCTACGGGCCGTCCTCGAGGACCACCCTGGGGTCGCGGGGTTGCTCAAGATCCGCGATCCCCTCGGACCACACTCTCTCGCACTGGCCGAGGCGTTCTTGGCACCCCTGCGGGCCGCCGGGTTCCCCGCCAAGCAGGCGGGTCTGGCGTTCTTCCTCGTCATCGACTACACCGTCGGCTTTGCGGTGAGCAGTCCCCGCATCTCAGTGAACGAGCAGCGAGTCCGCGACACGGCCACGCGCAAGCGGCTCCACGAGTTCTTCCGCTCGCTTCCCGCCGACCGCTTTCCCACCCTGGTCGCCCTCGGCGAGCACGTCTGGCTCGACAACCGCGACGAACGTTTTGCCGCTGGCCTCGAAGTGCTGGCCGACGGGCTGCAGCGGGCCCGGCCCGCGCCGCGCCGACGCAACCTGTCGGCTGGAGCGTGAAGCTATCGCCACCAGGTTGGCTGAGCGCGGCTCGGACAAGTGGCGGATCGGGGTCCCGCTTGTTGGGCTACTGCCGGATCACGATGCAGGTCAGGGTGCGGGTGACGCCGGCCACGACCTGGACGCTGGCGACCACCAGCCTGCCAAGCTCGTCCAGCCCTGGCGCCTGGACCCTGGCGATGACGTCGTAGGGGCCGGCGAGGTCCTCGGCCCACTCGACGCCGTCGACGGTTCTGATCGCTCGGGCCGCGGCCCCTGCTGACTTGCCTACCTCAGTCTGGATGAGCACGTAGGCGTTGACCATCCTGCGCTGACCTCCCGGCGTCCCAGCGCGCCACCTCGCTCGGGCGGGCTGAGTCTCGGCATCGGCTACTTCGGGTGGGTGGCCGGCCGTATGCCACCCGCGCTGTCAGCCGGCCGTCCCCAGGTCGGCGCCCTCCGGACCGTGAGCGCTGGGGGTGGCCAAGTGGATCGTTCGGCGACCGCTGCCAACCGGCCGCTGCGTCCTGCCGCCAGGCACGGCGACCTCCCGAGCATCATTCGCGTCCCAGAGGAACCGCGCAAGCAGCAGCGCAAACAAGACGACTCTGCGCGTCAGCCTGTTGATGCGCCGATGCGACGCTGACGTGGGTGGTGACGCGAGGCGTCCCTCGTTCGAGGCCGATGGAGTGGAAGATGGGTTGGGGAGCGGTGACGATGAACACGATGCCCGATGAGTGGAGGAACAGACGTCATGCCGTGGGATGAGCTCACCTGGGAAATGGCCATGCGGCGCGCCTACGAGGCGGTCAGCCTGTCCGAGAGGCTCTACGACGAGATCGACACCTTGGAGGGCCGCTCGAACGTCGATATCGAGAAGCATCTGCGCCGCGCCGAGGTGAAGGCTGCTCATGCCCGGACATGGGTCGCCGTCGCCCAGGCGCTCGGCACGCAAGGCGACCGGTACGAAGGCGTGTAGAAGGGGCGAGATGGTCGCCGATGACGCGAGATGGATAGGATCGAGAAGTGGAGGCGCCGTGGGAGCATGAACCGGCCGATTTGATGGAGCAGGTGCGACGGGCTCCAGGTGTCCCGACGCTGGTCTTCGTGACCGTACCGGAAGGCAAGACGGCCAAGAACCGCCTGCACCTCGACGTCAGTCCGATCGACCGCTCGCAGGAGGCGGAGGTGGAGCGTCTCGTCGGTCTCGGGGCCCGCCACGCCGACGTGGGCCAGGGAACGCAGCATTGGGTCGTGCTCGCCGACCCGGACGGCAACGAGTTCTGCCTGCAGTGACGGTGCGAGTGACCAGCGTCAGCTAATCCCGCAAAGACCGGCTATTTTCGTCGATACTCGCCGTGATGGCATTGTGAAGCCACGGGAAATCACCGAGCTGGTTGGCGAACCGAGGCCAATTGACTCGCACTCTATCCACTAACTCGGACACGCATCCCGCCAAGTCTGCGGTTGGTGCGCTCAGCCGATGCTGCAGTCGCGTGAAGGTTGTTAGTCGCACGGATCTGAATCTTCTGGAGCCGCCAAACTTCAAGGCGAGCGTCTCCTGGTCGGTAAGGTGCTCTCGATAAGGTGCGGTGGCGACAAGATCATAGGCTGGAGACAATGTCGGTGTGCGTGCATCGCGGTAGATCAGCGACCAGTTCTTGAGGTGCCCATCCCCGTTGGCGATCAGAATTGTGAAAGCGAGTCGGCGTGCGAACTCGCGGAGCGCCTCGGCATCGCGTCCGCGGTAGACCAAGGCGGCAACTGTCTCGTAGTTCCCGCTGTACTTGGCTTCCGGATATATGTTTCGGACCTGGGCTAAGTCCTCGATGTGCACTCGGCGACGGCGCCCGGCTCGATCGAACCGACGAACGGCGTAGGCCCATTCCTCCCTACCCGGCCAGACGCTGGGAGGCAATCCCTTCAGCTCATCACGGTGAATCAGCCTTATCTCGGGTACGTCTATCCCGGACATCGCCGCGAGCGACATCATCGCATACTCGTTACGTGGAACCTCCGGGTACTGAGGGTCGGGAAGCTTGACGATCCAGTCCCCGCCTTCACCAAATGCAGGCAAGGTGAGCCGGTCATCGACTGCGAGCATCGAGAACTTCAGGGCGACGCCCGCGAGTGAGAATCGCCACCGCGGACGTGCCTCTGCCGTCTCCACTGCTGAGCTAGGCTCGTGAGTCCCCTCAACCACATCCCAGGAAAATTCCTCAGGACGTGCATCGGCAGGCAGGACACGTATGGCGCCAGGAAGGTCGTGGCCCACCTGAGCAAGCAACTCCATCTCCCGATGTGGCGATACGCCTCGATCCTCCGCGATCCATTCACGGAGCCGGCCCTCGGGTAGCAGATTGGAGAACCACGGTGGCAGACGCAGCGCGGCCGTATGGGCTGCTGAAAGGTCCTGCTCGAACACGAGTCCGAGCACCGGCCGATCCGGATCCATGCGGTAAGGCTCGGCGAGAGTGAAGCGAGTGTAGTCGCCGCGCTGGTAGATCGTTCCGACTTGCTGATCATGCAGCCATACGGCGTGGACCGACTCAGCGAGTCTCATCGTCGCCTTCGATGTCTAAGTCCTCACCATCCAGGTCCTCTACGACGAGTTCCGATAGAGAAGGAGTGTCTTCGAAACCCCACTCGCACATCCGCTGAAGAAAACGCCTTAGATCGTCCCGCAACATCGCCTGGCGCGCTTCGAGGAAGTCAACTACCTTGCCGTCAGCGAGCAGGGCAGTCATTTCATGGTCCATCCCATGAGAACGCAGCACTGATGCCCAGGATTCCTCAGCCAACTCCAATGGACGCTGCACCAGGAGGCTGGCGATCTCATCGACTGGCTCATCCTCAGTCGGGATGAGAATCCTATTCGCCGCCCACAGCCGATATGTCTTCGGTACTTGTCGACGGCTGACAATGTAACGGACGGCATCGGCGGCCGTTGTACGGCCGTTCAGCAATTCCGACAGCTGCGCTCGGTCGTACAGCTGACCGCTGCGCGGGGAGCGCGGCTCTAGGTGCCACCAAGCACATAAGGTAATCTTCGTCGATGCCTCATTCGTCCTGAACCGGTTGAGACTGGGGATGGGAGCATCTTTCTGGTCAACCGCCTCGAGAAGTCCCTGGATCGAACTCAAGAGGTCATTCGGCTTAATCTTGGAACAGAGCGAGCTCGTCGCGCCGAGGATATGCCCTTTGAAAAACCCGGGCCCGACGACGGCCGCTCGCCAATACCAGCGACGTAGGAGTTGGAGGTTCCGATCGTCGAGCTCGGGATGATGCGCGAACAGTCGCGACAGTACGATAAGCAGATAGCGATAGGCGAGCATGCTGAGATGAGGGACTCCTCCTTTGCTCTGAAGGAATTGCACAGCACGGCGCAGCGCATCCTCACCCGCCTGATAAGCTGTATCGCGGTCTTCGCCGGGGAACTCAATCGGTCCTCGCCGCTCCTGGTCGTCAAACTCGATCCGGATCTCCCTCGCCACGTCTGGGCCCCGTCGGGCGAGGATCGCCCGCAGCACAGTATCGTTATCAATCAGGCCAAAGCCGAGATCGGTGTTGATGTCGTCAGCAATGCGCTCAATCGTAAGCCTGTCGTCCTTGGCTCCCTCATCGCCAGCAAATAGCGCGGAAAAGATCTCCGCGCGACTGAGTCGCTTGCCGTAGTTGTTCATTCGGTCGAAGATATCGGTTAGTGTTCTTACATCACCCTGCCGCACCTGATACGCGGGGATCTTGAATTGTCGTAGAGTCTTCGTGACAGCCGTTGCGCGGTCCAGATAGTCGGCCACCTCAGGATGATCCGCAAACCACCTGAGGACACGTTGCAGGTCGAAGACGACAGGGAGTGGGATCACCTTTGAGTCGTCCGTGGCAGGACGCGGCACAAATTTCTCGATACGAAGGTCGTACGCGAGGGCGAACCGAGGATCGCTCGCGCCGTCCTCGTCGAGCGCATTCGCAAGGCTCGTGATGCGTTGCTGCCCGTCGACGACCCAGAACGCGCGGTCGGTATTGGGTGCCGGGATCTTCAAGGCGCCCAACCGGATCGTCTGCTCCGGGGCTGGCCTCACCCAGAGGAGGAGGCTGCCGACTGGATAACCCTTCAGGATGCTGTCGAAGAGCCGGATCACGTCCTCGCGGTTCCATCGGAAGTCCCGCTGAAAGTGCGGTACTCGGACATAGCCGTCCCATGCCAGCGTCACTAGGTCCTCGAGGTCAATGGTGGTTGCGCTTGGCTGCGTGTCGAGTCCCCGGCTCATCGGTCCTCCCGTTGCAGTGCTCAGCCTGTTCAGCACGGCGCGACCGGTCGCACACTGACCACGCTGCGAATCATGTGTCAACACAGCATAGGCTGTACACGCCCACCTCGTGCCGTCCCAGGACAGGAGGGATAGTCCAGCATCATCGCGTACGCGGTGTTTCGCTGCCCAACGAATTTCCGTCCATAGAGTCGATGGGCTCTCGATCGACAGCCACGAACTTGACGGGAAGCGAGCGGAGAGGCTTGGCTCACGGAAGTCCGTCCATTGGCCACCGACACTGCTGGGCATCGATTTCCCGTACACTCCGAGCGATCTACTTATATGGCATCAGATGGTGCATTCCCCGCAACGAGTCTCCGGTTGGTGGGATGGTGGAAGGTCCTTTGTGGTCATTCCCCGAAGGCAACGAGTTCTGCGTCTTGCGTTCGCTCGCCGCCGACGCATAGCCGAATCTGGTCACTGTACTGAGTGCGGACTGACTGGTTTGCTGTACAGCTTGACGAGGCACATCTGGACCGGGTCCTCAGCTGTGTGGCAGTCGCCGGCATTGATCGTTCTGGATGCGTCCAGCCTTGCGGCCGTTGCGCGGTGTCCACGGTGCCGCCGAACTTGCAGGGGTGGCGGCCGGCGGACAACGACCTCACGAAGTGCGAGGATCCTCAGGAACGGGGGAAGAGCGTCACGGGAGGCGTCGGCTGATGAGCGAGGTCCGGCACCGGTTCCATGAGGAGATGCGCGATCTCGAGGATGCCGTCCAGCGGACGGCCGCCGAGGCCCAGAGCCTGCTCGAGAAGGCGTTGGAGGCTCTGGCGGGCGGCGACCCGAGACTGTGCGACGAGGTGATCACGGGCGACGACGTGGTGGACCGGCTCTACCTGGACATCGAGCGGCGCATCGTCAACCTGTTCGCGCTGCAGACCCCGGTGGCGTCCGACCTGCGGCTCCTGACGGCGCTTCTGCACATCAACCTCCACCTCGAGCGGATCGCCGATCAGGCGGTGAACCTGGCGAAGCTCGCCAAGCTCGTCCACGGCCTGCCACAGAATCCCAACGTGCTCCGGCGTCTCGAGGAGATGGGAGCGATCGCACTCGGGATGGTCACGGCGGCGATGGACGCACTCGCGCGCCGCGACCTCGACCTCGCGCGGCAGCTCCCCGAGATGGATGACCCGATCGACCGGTTGAACCGTGGCATGCTCCAAGAGGTGCTGGAGGGCTCCGCAGACAGGCGTGTGCTCGAGTGGGGAATCCGGATGCACCTGGTGTCACGCCAGATCGAGCGGATCGGCGACAATGCGGTCGACATCGGCGAGCAGGTGGCATTCCTCGTCACGGGGGAGTTCCACGAGTTCACCGACGCCTCCCACCCGGAGATCGAGCACTCCGGGTTGCTCGAGCGCGGACTATCTCCGAACGAGTGACCAGCACTCATTGCACAGAACGCGGTGGGCGTGGTCATCGTCGCGGCGGAAGATCATAGGCTCGAGGGGCAAGCTTCCGGAGGAAGACCATGAGCTCGCGTCGACGCGATTGCCCACTGGCATACCGGTAGCACGGCGGGGCTTGGGGCCAGTGTGTGCTGTTGGTCGTCGTCGGTCACGATCATGACCTCGAACCGGCCATCGTCCCCATCTGGCCCAGCGACCCAATTGGCGTTGAGAACCTTCGCCCGCCGCGTCTGCTCGCTTGCGCCCGCCATGACCTGAAGTCAACCAGACGCGCGGGGGATACCGGCGTCTCAAGCCGCCAGCAAGTCCAGGACCCGGCGAGTTCCCGCGCGGAGCTGGATCAGGCGGGGACGAGTTCGGCGAGGAGTGCTCGGACGTGACAGCCGGTCGATGGACTCGTTGACGTAGCGTTGGATGGTCTCGATCGGCCGCTCGCGGAGCCGGTCCTGACCTGGGTAAACCCTGAAGTCGAGCTGCTGGTGACGCGGTTCAGGGCGTTGGGGTCTGGCTGCCGGCCGGTCGGCTGGGTGCCTGGGTTGGTGGCGGATGGTGCCGTACGCGCCTATGGTGCGATGGCAGAGGTTCACGTTTCGCTTCGCAACCCGCAGGTTGAGCTTGTCCCTTGCCGCCGGCGCCAATCGTGCCGGTGTGACCGATACCTCCTAGACGATGGAGGGAGGGACAAGTTTCATGACTGGAACCGTGAAGTGGTTCAACGCTGAGAAGGGCTACGGCTTCATCACGCCGGAGTCTGGCGAGGATGTCTTCGTGCATTTCAGCGCGATCCAGTCGACTGGCTACCGCTCGCTTGATGAGGGGCAGGCCGTCGAGTTCGACGTGACGTCGGGGCCGAAGGGCCCCCAGGCCGCCAACGTGCGGCTGCTGGATCGCCAGTAGCACCAATGAGGTCCGCCCGGTAGCCGGCCGGGCGGACCTCTTGCACGCCCGAACCTGCGACGCCACCGCTGCGGGGCCTCCTCGCTGATGCTGTACGGCACCTCGTACACCGCCAGGTTGTCGACCGTCTCCACCTCGAGCCGTCCCATCCTCTCCGCTTCTTCCCGTGGTACGCCGAGGCTGGGTGCTGTCGTGCTCGTGTGTCGAGGCCCACGCAGCGGCCATGCTCGCTAAATGAGCTCGCCTTGTGCCCGGGCAGCAGGCTTGCACGATCTCATCTGGCGGCGTGGCAGCAAGGGCCTGCAACGCGGCCGTTCCTGGTGCTGCGGAGTGCGCCCAGCGGGCGTCATGCCACGCCGCCAGGCGGCCAGGGAGGGCCTGGAGGAGCTGCCGGTGCGGTACATAACCCTGGTAGGGTCGCCCGGTGATCCGTACCGCCACCGCTGCTGATGCTGCCGCGATCGGGGCGCTCAAAGTGCGCGCCTGGCGCGCCGCCTACGCCGCATTCATGCCAGCAGGCTGCCTCGCCGCGCTCGACCCGTCCGCCGAGGCCGCCGCCTGGGCCGACTACCTTGCCGCCATGCCCACGGCGCACCGGCTGTGGGTCGCCGACGACCGCGGCGTCGTCGGCTTTTGCCGCAGCGGCCCGGCCCACGACCCTGACCTTGGAGGCCAGGCTGCCGAGGTCTACGGCCTGTACATTGAGCCCGACCGCATCGGCACCGGGTTGGGCCGGCCGGGCTCTGTTCGGCCACGCCGTCGCTGACCTGGACAAGCGCGGCTGCCGGCCAGTGTGCGTCTACGCCTACACCCCCAACAGCGGCGCGATCCGCTTCTACCAGCGGGCCGGGCTCGCGCTCGATGGTGCCAGCCGACTCGACCAACACGACGGCATCGGCGTCCGCGAGGTGCGGCTCGTCAAGTAAGGACGGTCGCGTGCCCGCAGCAGCCCGGCCCGTCAGCCTCCGCGCGTCCCAGCGCTGACCATTGCTAACGAAGCCACTTGCGACCCGAAGGCCGCTTGAACCTCACCACCACGACGGCGGATTGCGCATACCCACCGTCCAGCGGTTCGCCGTTCAGGCCCGTCAGCCCTTCTGGCAGGAACTCCAACCCGGATTTCCCGGTCCAGCCGCGTCAGCCCCTCGGGGCGAGAAGGGACACTAGAAGGCCGCGAGGTTGCCGTCAAGGTGGCGTTTCTGCTGGTCAGACGCATATGACCAGCTAGTGCCGGGTAGAATTACTTCGATGGAATTTAGGTTGATGAGTCGAGTCCTCGGGCAACGGGTGCCTACCGGTTCAGTAGCATCGCCGAAGGAGGCTATGTCACGCGCATTCGCGGCGGATTAGTATTCCAGCCGGCTTACAGCCATTGACGGAATAGAACTGGATCGGGATAAGTCTCCGCGCTATTTGCGGCTCTCTGGGTAATTCAAGGGCCTCCAGGAGGGCCCACACGGGATCGCTGTGGCTGGACAATGGGCGTGTGTGCTCATCGGCCGGGGGAAGCTGCGAGACCCCACTCCAGGGCGGGGTCGTGGGAGGCGGCATTGACGAGGATCCTGCGAGAACGTCACAAGGGCGGCGGGCGGCGGATCCGGCGTGGGTTGGTGCGCGCGGGGGCTTGGGCTGGTGGGGTGCTGGGTGGGGTGGTGGCGGTCGTGGTGGTGGCGACGTGGGTGTGGTGGTGGCCGGCGCCGTCGGCGGGGCAGGGGAGTCGTGGGGTGAACGCGCTGTGGGCGCGGCACCAGTGGGTCGGCCAGGGGCACAGCGACGGCGAGTATCGCGCGTTGGCCGACACGCTGCGGCGGGGGGAGATCTCTGACGTGTTCTTCCACGTGGGTCCGCTGGACCCGGACGGGAGTATCCCGCCGGGCCGCTACGCTCATGCGCGTGCGCTGCTGGCCGCGATGGACCGGCTGGCGCCGGGGGTGCGGTCCCAGGCCTACGTCGGGCAGGTCACCAGTCAGGGCGGCGGCCCGCTGGACCTCACCCGCCAGGCTGTCCGCGACCGGATCGTGGGAACCGCGCGGACCTTGCTGGACCTTGGGTTCAAGGGCATCCACTACGACATCGAGCCGGTCTATCCGGTGGACGGCGAGTTCCTGGACCTGCTGGAGCGTACCCACGATCTGACCCGTGGCCGCGGTGGGGTGCTGTCGGTCTCGCTGGAGCAGCTGGAGTTGGTGAACGGTATGCAGACGGTCGCGGCTGCGGTCCTGCCGGACATCCACTACCCGCCTCGACTCTCGCGGAGCTTTCTGGAGCGTGTGGCGGGCCGGGTCGACCAGGTGGCGGTCATGGCCTATGACACCGAGCTGCCGGCGGATTGGCTGGTGGGCCGGCACTTCGCATGGCAGGCCAAGCACGTCACCGAGCTGGTTGGCGACCAGGTTACGGTCTTCATCGGGGTGCCGACCTATGCGCAGGGTCAGCCGTTCCCATGGGCGGAGAACCTCCGGAGCGCGATCCGTGGGACGCGGAGGGGTCTTGACCGTCTCGACCGCCAGCCGTCCCATCCTGTCGGGCTGGCCATCTATGCGGACTGGACGACCACACCCGACGAGTGGGCGCTGTACCAGGCCGCATGGGTCCACCCAGGACGCGACCGCCGCTAGCGATACCGCGGAGCGCCGTGCCGGAGGCCGTCCATGAGCCGCTCGAGGATGCGGCCGGCCTGCTGCTCGCGATCGGGGCTCTCAGGCAGGACCCAGATCGCGCCCAGCGCGCGGAGCACGTCGTCGGCGCGCCCGGACCGGGCGTTCCTACCTCATGGCTGCGAGCAGTTGCCGGCAGGCTTGCTCGCAGCGGCGGCATGCCTCAGCGCACACTCGGCAGTGCTCGTGCATCTCGGCGTGCCGCTGGCACTCGTCCCCGCAGCTCTTGCATGCGGTCGCGCACGCCTCCAGCAATGACCGGGTGAGGTTGGCGTCGTACTCCGTCTGGCGGCTGATCACCCGGACCGTGGCGGCGCACACGTCCGCGCAGTCCAGGCACAGCCGGATGCACTTGACCAGCTCGACGAGGTCCGGCTCCGAGAGGTCATCGTCGGCGCAGCCCGTGCAGGCCTGCGCGCAGTCGTTCACGGCGTCGGTGGTGGCGGCCAGCACGTCGGCGGCGACGTTGAAGGTGCGGGGGTAGGTGTCCAGCAGTTGCCTGGCGTAGCTCATGGGACCCTCCTGGAGAAGTGGAACCCTGGGCCCAGGTATCCCCACCAGGGTGCGATAAACAGCGGGAAGGAATGCTGGCCAACCTCACCTACCCGACGCTTGCGGGAGTGATCGAGCAGGCCCACCGAGGGATCGAGCGGGTCCGCCGGCCCCGCATCTTGGCTACTCGTTCCTGCGTCGCAGTGGGCTGTCGGTCTGCTGAGCTTGGACGGCGGCTGGCTGCACGGAATCCGACGTGCCGGTCGGCTGCGGTGCTCCAGCAGTGACAGGACGCTGCGCGAGCCGACGCCCGCCGGTGGGATGCCGGCAGATGCCGTGTCCGGCATGCTTGCCCTCATGCGTGACAGGCATGTTGTGGTCCCCAGTGCGGTGCGCCAGAAGGCTGCCGCCCGAGGTGCAGAAGGCACGGGGTGGTTGCGTGGCCTGGGCGGCGTCATCGAGCAACTGGAACACGACTGGGACGTGGTGGTCGGCGCCACCCTCCACGGCGGGTCCGAGTCCTACGTCGCCGCGGCCACGACCGGCGACGGTGTCGAGGCGATCATCAAGATCGCGATCCCCGGCAATGACCTGGCAGGCGAGGCCACCACGCTGCGTCTGGCCAAGGGCCACGGGTACGCGCGGCTGCTCGAGCACGATGCGGCCCGTCAGGCCATGTTGCAGGAGCGGCTGGGGGCGTCGCTGGCCGAGCTGGATCTGCCCAGCAACCTCCAGATCGAGATCATCTGCGCCACCCTGCGGCGTGCCTGGCAGATACCCCCACCGGCCAGCGCGAGCCTTCCGTCAGGAGCCGACAAGGCCCGCTGGCTCGCCCAGTTCATCGCCGCGACCTGGGAGGAGCTCAACAGGCCCTGCGCCGAGCGCATCATCGAACAGGCGTTATCGTTCGCTGAGGTTCGCCGCAGCGCCTTCGACCCCGAGACCGCCGTGCTGGTGCACGGCGAGGCCCACGCCCACAACACCCTCCGGGACCTCCAGTATCGGTCGACTGCTGGCGCGAGGTTCAAGTTCATCGATCCAGACGGGCTGTTCGCCGAACGTGCCTACGACCTGGCCATCCCAATGCGGGAATGGAGCAGCGAGCTGCTCGAAGGGGACCCAGCGCGGCTCCGTCGGGAGCGGAGCGGCCTCCTCGCGCACCTGACCGGCGTCGACACCCAGGCGATCTGGGAGTGGGGCTTCGTCGAGCGGGTGTCCACTGGGCTACTGTGCATGCAGGTGGGCGCGGAACATGTGGGACGGCAGATGCTTGAGGTCGCCCACCATTGGCTGCACCCGTGACGTGCTCATGGGGCCCTGGACGCCTACCCCGCCTTCGCTGACGAGTGCACACGCTTGATGGCGCTGCAAGCCGAGACAGGCACCGGGACGGTTGCGCGACGCGGTCGCGGGCCAAGGGCTCCAGGGCGACCGCCACCTCCACGAGCAGGGCGCCGAGCCCGGCCAGGCCCTGACGCTGGTCGAGGCCGAAGTGCTGGAGGACGTCGGGCTCACCGGCGCCCAGTCACGCCGTCAGGTCGTGGTGCGCGGCGTTCGGCTGAACGATCTGGTCGGCAGGCGCTTCCGGGTCGGCGAGGTCGAGTGCCTCGGCGTCGAGCTCTGCGAGCCATGCCTGCATCTGCAGCAGATGACACGGCCCGGGATCATCAAGGAGCTGGTCCACCGCGGCGGGCTCAATGCGGACATCCTCAACGACGGCCGGATCGTCGTTGGCGACCGGGTCGTTGTCGACGAGCACCAACCGTGAGGTGTGAATACGGACCAGATCGTTGGCGACCTCGCGCTGGCACGTTGGCTACGTTCCCTTGCTCGGGGAAGCGCGCACGAACTCACGGACGGCGCGCGCGAACGCGTCGGGCTGGTCACGGATGATGAGCGTGTAGCTGTCTGGGATCTCGACGAGCCGCGCACAGGGTAGCCGGTCGGCAAGACGCCGACCGTGGTCGGGGCGCTGCACGCGGTCGTTCTGCACCAGCGTCGGGAGGCCCGCGGGCGGTTCAGTCGTTCTTCACGTCGACCAGCACCAGCTCCTCACGGGGGCCCTTGACAGTCGTCTCTTTGACCTCACCGATCCCCTGCACGTAGTACTTGTTGTCCCGCACGTCGGGCTCCAGCGGAGTCCATTCCTTGGTCTGGAGCGTGCCGCTGAACAACTTGTAGGGCACGGAGACCGAGGCGGTGAGATCCAGGACCTGGAAGAAGTCCTCGGCATGGCCGCGGTAGTACTCCTGCCGGTGGGACTCGCCGACCCGGGGGCTGGCCGGCATGAAGATCCCAGGCTGGGCGCCCGCCTCGGCGGTGTGCCAGGTCCCCTCGGTGCTGACCATGGTCCCGTCGGCTTCCAGTTCGGCGGTGTCCTCGCCGAAGTACCAGACGTTTCCCTTGTTGTCCTGGCTGTAGTAGTCGCGGGTGGTCTCCGCGAGCTTCCCGTCGAGGTAGAGGCGGTCGAGCACCGCGCGGCACGGGACGCCGCCGACCTTCTGCGTCTCGTCGCTCACCGTGAGGTACTCCACGGCGTTCCCCTCGTCCTTGGTTCCCCGGTACACGAGGGTCGTTCCCGGTTTCAGGGGAAACCAGCGGTTGTCGACGTTGGCGGAGAAGTCGCCGGCCCGGTAGCTGGTCGTCGACGTGGACCTGGCGGATGTGGTGGAGGACGCGGCCGCGCCGCTCGCCGAGCGGGAGCCAGCTCCGCTGGACGTGCACGCCGCCATCGCGACGCCAACGGCGACCGCCAGGGCAGCGGTCTTGGGAACTCTGGGGAGCATTGTTCACCTCGTACCGTCGTGGTCCGGCTGTGGGGGCGCCCGACCGGTTGCACCAGCCTGGCGGCGAGCGATAAGAGGCGCCTGAACTCCGAGGTGAGCGGGCCTCAGGTGGTGCTTATCCCGGCAGGTCTACGCTGTCCTCCAAGAAGGCAGGCGACCAGGGGAACGCCCGTGCGGGTGCTGGTGGTCGAGGACGAGCTCCGGATGGCCGAGCTGCTGCGGCGCGGGTTGGCCGAGGAGGGCTTCGCCGTGGACCTGGCCGCCAGCGGCGAGGACGGCCTGTGGTATGCCAGGGAGAACGACTACGACGCCATCCTCCTCGACGTCATCCTGCCCGGCATCGACGGCTTCGCGGTCCTGGAGCGCCTCCGGACCGCCGGGCGCTGGGCCCCGGTGCTCCTGCTGACCGCCCGGGACGGGGTCGGCGATCGGGTCAAGGGGCTCGATCTCGGCGCCGACGACTACCTGACCAAGCCGTTCGCGTTCCCCGAGCTCCTGGCCAGGCTCCGGGCCCTGCTGCGACGCGGCACGCGCGAGCGACCGGCGGTCCTGGCGGTGGGAGACCTCACGCTGGACCCGGCCGAGCACGCGGTGCGGCGTGGAACGACCTCGATCGCGCTGACCCCCAAGGAGTTCGCGCTGCTGGAGTGCTTCATGCGCCAGCCGGCGCAGGTCCTGTCCAAGCGGGACCTGATCGAGCACACTTGGGACTTCGCCTTCGACGCGGATTCCAACGTGCTGGAGGTCTACGTGGGATACCTGCGCCAGAAGATCGATCGACCCTTCGGGCGGCGCTCACTGGAGACGGTGCGCGGTGCCGGCTACCGCTTGCGGGACGACCGTGCGGACCTGGACGCGCCTGCCCCTTAGGTTCCGGCGATCCGGACGAGGCGTTCGCCCAGATCCTCGACACCTCCGGAGCCGTCGTCGCCACCACTCCTGGGGTGAGGGCGGCGCCGATGCTGCCGGTTGGCGAGCTGCGCTCGCTCACGGGCCCCACCTTCCTGACCCGCCGGGTGACCGGGGTGGACGACCAGGCCCGCCTCCTCGCCGTTCCGGCGGCGTGGCAGGGCCGCCAGGTAGTGGTCGCGGTGGGCGCGACGCTGGGGGACCGGGGCGAGGCGCTGGACCGCCTGCTGCTCCTGCTGGTCATCGGAGGGCCGGTTGCGCTGGGGCTGTCCTCGATGGCGGGGTGGGCGGTCGCCGGGGCGGCGCTCCGGCCGGTCGAGCGGATCCGGATGGAGGCGGCGGCCATCTCCGAGTCCGAGCCCGACCGGCGCCTACCGGTGCCCGAAACCGGCGACGAGCTGGCCCGCTTGGCGCGAACGCTCAACGCGATGCTCGGACGCCTCCAGGAGGCGCTGGAGCGGGAGCACCGTTTCGTCGACGAAGCGAGCCATGAGCTGCGGACGCCGCTGGCGATCCTGAAGGCCGAGCTCGACCTTGCGCTTGCCCGCCCCAGAAGCCAGGCCGAGCTCGAGGCCACCGTGCGCTCGGCCTCCGTCGAGACCGACCAGCTCGTCCAGCTCGCCGAGGACCTGCTGGTCCTCGCCCGGACCAACGGCGGCAGGCTTCCCCTGCGGCGGATGCCGGTCTCGCTCGCGGGGTTGCTGATGGACACGGCCGCTCCATTCCAGGCGCGGGCACGGGCGGCCCGGTCGCGGATCGAGGTGGTGGCGCCCGACGAGCAGGTCGAGCTCGACCCGGTCCGGCTCCGCCAAGCCGTGCAGAACCTGCTCGACAACGCCATCCGCCACGGCGGAGGGGGGCAGCCGATCCTGGTGACCGGGCAACGGGACGGCGGCGCGGTCCGGATCACCGTCGAGGACCGTGGGCGGGGTTTCCCCGCCGAGGTCCTCGGCCGCGCCTTCGAGCCGTTCTCGAGCAGTCCGGTGAGCGCCGACGGCGGGATCGGAGCCGGCCTCGGCCTGGCCATCGTGAGCGCCGTCGCCGAGGCGCACGGCGGGCACGTCAGCGCGGCCAACTCCGAAGGCGGCGGCGCCCGCGTCGTCCTCGTCGTCAACGCGTGACCAGCAGCGCGACCGGCCTTGCCCCTCACAAGACCCGCTCTAGCCGGCCGTGGCGGTGGCGAACCCGAGCCTGCCCGCTTCGGCGGCCAGTCGCCGGCTGGCGGAGTCGGCCTGCGCCCGGCGGAGTATCCCGGCCGCGACCAGCCGGTCCAGCACGTGCCGCTGGCGATGCTCCGCGGCGGCAAGGTGCGCCGTCGGATCGTACGCGGACGGTGCCTGCACCAGTCCGGCGAGCAGGCTTGCCTCCCCCCAGCCCAGCCGGGCGGGCGGCTCGCCGAAATAGCCCTCGCTGGCCTGCACGACGCCCCAGTGCCCGTCGCCGAAGTACACCGAATCCAGGTACATCCGCAGGATCTGCGTCTTGGAGTAGTGCCGCTCCAGCTTGATGGCCAGCCCCACCTGGTCCAGCGTGGCCCACAGCCCACCGCGATCGCCGGTGTACAGCCGCTTGGCGAGCTGCTGGGTGATCGTGGCGCCCCCCTGGTCCTGCCAGCCCCTGCCCCGCAGCCCAGCCCACACCACCCTGACGACACTCTGTGGGTCGACGCCGTGGTGGGCGTAGAAGCGCCGGTCCTCCACCGCCACCACCGACTCGGCCACCCTGCTCGGCACCGGAAGCCCCACGCTCCGGGCCTGGTGCTCCCGCAGGATCGCCGCCACCCGCCCCTGCGCGTCGCCAACGCCGGGCACCGCCGCCAGCAACACCGCTCCCGCGATCACGGCCGCCACCACCACGCCCGCGGCCAGCAGCACCGCCAGCAGCGCTGCGCGGCGCACGCGGCGAAGGGTCCTGGCGCGGCGGTCCGCGTCACGAGAGCTCCGCACGATTCGCCTCCCCGAGGTGGCCGCCAGCGCAGCGTCAGCCACCCGCGGTGAGACCGCGATGAGGCTGCTGTGACGTGACCGCCAGGCGGGAACGGGCGGCTGGACGGGGCCGCTACGGCTCGGATGGACCACCCTCGATCCGGCCGGCGAGGTTGGCGAGCGCCTGCACGATCTCCCGGCGCACCGGACCGATCGTCGCCCGCTCCAGCGCCCCGCCGGCGAAGCCGCCGATCTTGTAGCTGACCCGCAACTCCAGGCGGCAGCCCGGGCTGGCGGGGGAGACCTCCACGACGATGGTGAGGTCCAGGCCGCCCTCCAACCGGTAGACCGCCCGCTGTGGCGTCTCCAGTTCCTCGCAGACCAGCACGCCGTGCAGGTGCTGGCCGGCCACGGCCACCTCTGCCTCGTAGCGGGCGCCGACCCCGCTGGCCGGTCCGCCGACGTGCCGCAGGCTCCGCACCGCCGGCAGCCAGTCCGCCCGTGTGAAATCAGTGGCTTCCTCGAACGCCTGCGAAGCGGAGACCGGTAGGACCGTGTCAGCCTGTGCCTCGACCATGTCCTCCAGGCTAGCCTCTGCCGGGCTCGAGGGTGAAGGCTTCCATTGCGGTCCCGACCCTGAGAGAGTGACTGGCATGCAACGGATCGGCATCCTGCTCTTCGATGACGTCGAGGAACTGGACGCGGTCGGCCCGTGGGAGGTCTTCGGCGCGTGGGCGCATGCCCATCCGGACGAGGCCGAGGTCGTGGCGTTCGCCACCCGTCCCGGGCCGGTTCGGGCCGCCAAGGGCCTGCGACTCCAGGCCGACCACGGTTTCGACGAGCTGGGGCGGCTCGACGCGCTGCTGCACCCCGGCGGCATGGGGACCCGGCCGCTGCTCAAGGACCCTGAGCACCTCGCCTGGGTGCGAGCGCAGCGGCTCGAGGTGCCCTTGTTCCTCAGCGTCTGCACCGGATCGCTGGTGTATGCCGCCGCCGGCCTGCTGCGCGGCCGGCCCGCCACGACGCACTGGGGCAGCCTCGGCCTGCTCGCCGAGCTCGACCCGACCATCGAGGTGCGTCCCGACGATCGCTTCGTGGACGACGGCGACATGGTCACCTCGGCCGGCGTCTCGGCCGGCATCGACATGGCCTTGCACGTACTCGCCCGGCTGGCCGGCGTCGAGCGTGCCAAGGAGATCCGGCGATACATCCAGTACGACCCGCTCCCGCCGGTGTAGCTTGCCCCCAGCCGGGTCGACAGGGGTGAGCGATGGCGGATGGGCTGAAGCTGGGGTTGTACGGGCTGCACCGGGGCGGCAGCGCCGACCCGGACACGATGGTCCGGCGGGCGCGGCTGGCCGAGGAGGCGGGCTTCGAGTCGCTGTGGGTCGGCGACCACATCGCCCTGCCATCGGGTCTGGGCGATCCGCCGGACCAGCCGCGTATCGAGGCGGTCGTGGCCCTGGCCCACATGGCGGCGCTGACCAGCAGGGTGCGGCTGTGCTTCGGGGTGATCGTGCTGCCGCAGCGGCAGCCGGTCCTGCTGGCGAAGCAGCTCGCGTCGATCGACGTGCTGTCCAAGGGGCGGCTGACCGTCGGCATCGGGGTCGGCTATGTCGAGCCGGAGCTGCGCGCGCTCGGCGTGTCGCTGGCCGATCGTGGCGCCCGGACCGACGAGTACCTGGCGGTCATGCGGGCGCTGTGGGACGAGCCGACGCCTTCGTTCGAGGGGCGCTTCGTCGGCTTCGCCGACGTCGTCGAGCGCCCGCGGCCGGTGCAGCGGCCGCATCCGCCGATCATCATCGGTGGGGAATCGCCTTCCGCCTATCGCCGCGCCGTCCAGAGCGGGAACGGTTGGTACGGCTGGGACCTGGATGTCGAGCAGACCGCCCGGGCGCTGGCGGCGTTGCGCCAGAGCACGAGCCGGTACCAGCGGCCGCCAGGGCTCGGCGAGCTTGAGATCACCATCACCCCGCCGGGCTCGGTCGACGTCGAGACGGCCCGCCGGTATGCCGATCTGGGCGTCCACCGGCTGGCCATCCAGCCGCACACCATGGACGGCTCCGCCATGGACGAGCTGATCTCCTCGGTCGCCGAGACACTCGTCGGCCGGGTCTGACCCGCCGACCGGCGGCCGCTGGCCGAGCGCATCGGCGACGAGGTCGACGCAAGACTCCGCGTCGCCGCGAAGGAAATGAGCCGTCAGAGCTGGCGCGGGAGCAGGGGACCGAGCGGCCCGAGGTCGAGGTTCAGGTCGTCGTCGCGCAGTCCGAATTGCTCTTTGAGCTCCTCCATCCGCTCGCCGAGCAAGAGCAGCGTGCTGCCGAGCCGCTCCACGACCGTGAGCACGAACTGCACGAGGCCATGCTCCACCGAGTCCCGGTCGGCGTCGACGTCGAGCCGTCGTGACGGCAGGTCGCCGAGCCGGTGGAGGGCACTGGTCAGGTCGTCCGCGAACGGGTCGGTGCGCCTGCTCGGCCCGGTCATCTGGGTCCTCCTTCGGCGGCTTCGAGCGGGGCTGGGGCGCGCACCGACGTGACCAGGGCGCGCAGCGAAACATGGACCAGGTCGACGTCAGCGATCGACAGGGTCACCTCTCCCTGGCTCACCGTGCCGTCACCGCGGGCGCCGAAGAACGGCGAGGCCTGCGCCGCACCAACGAGCCGGTAGGCGAACGCGAAGGCTATCCCGATGAACAGATAGGTGGCCAGGGCGCCGAGCATCGTCTCCTGGTCCACGGTCCGGCGATAGCCGACATGCTGGACAATCGAGAACGGAGCCACGAAATACAGGACGGTGGCTGCCAAGAACGCGAAGGCCACGAACGCCGAATTCTTGGCGGCGAATAGATTCGCCACGGCGGCGATCATCGACAGGACGAAGAGCACGGTGGCGGCGATCCGGAGGCCTCGCCGCACCACCGAAATTCGCAACGCCTGCCAGACGGTGGCGATCTGAGTGAAAAGCAAGATCGTCGCTGGCCAGATCATCCCCTCCGGATGATGACGACGGCACAGCCGCGCACCACAGTGGCAGCCGACGTCAGGAACGGGAGGAGCCGCATGTCGGACATGAAGGTGGAATTGAAGGAGTCGCTGGCGCGGCGGCAGGCGGCCGACAAGCTGTCGGCACGGGGCGAAGGCGCCGGCCGACCTGGGCGGTCCTGCTGCCGCTCGGGCTGATGGTCCTGGCCGTCGCCTGCGTGGCCTCGCCAGGCTCCGCCGGCGAGGTCGTCGTCGACGCGGACTCCTTCAGCGTCCCTGTAGGCATCGACGGCGAGGCGCTGTCGCTCCCGACCCCGGTGCGCTGTCGTGTGCGACCCAAGGCCCTGCGGTCAGGGTGCCTCGCAATCGCCCGGCGTTCCGCTACCCAAACCGCCGATGAACTGGCGGCGCCTGCGGCAGCTGGCGTTGTGATGCTCCGTGTGGCGGAGGCGGCCCGTCGCCGTCGGGCCGCCTCCGCTCGCTACGCCTCGGCCAGACCCGGGACCACGAGCGCGAATGCAAGTGCAAGTACCAGCGCCGGGTGCTGGGAATCGCCAATCGGCGCAGAAACCGGCGCCTCAGGCCTCGAGAATTCGTCATGGAAGACCCCTATTTTGTCCGTCATGAACCAGGCTGCCGCGCGGCGCGCACGCGACGGCACCCCGATCACTCGCTGAACTCCAATTTCGCTGCGAGGACGTTCCCTGCTGGAACGTCGCCGTCACCGACAGCGTGCCCTCGGAGGCCCGCTTCCTTGAAGCTCACGCTGAGCGTGTCGCCAGAGCGCGACGCGCTGGCCGTCACGAAGTGCGGATTTCCAGCCAGCTCCCCCCGAACGTTCCGAGTTCGCGGGCCGGCCACGCATCCCCCTTTTCCTCTCCGGCCGCGCTCGCAGTGCTTGGTCTGCTCACCTGTTCCGATATGCATCATCAGGCTCGGGCGGCAGAGCTGCTAAACTCCGTAATCAGGGTTGATGCAAAGCGCTGTAATAACCTAAGCAGCCGGCAACGCCGTCTGGCCGCGCCGTGCCTGTGTAACAACTCGACGGGGTCGAACGGTGAATTGAGTAAGCGCCGAGGGTCCCAAACGACCGTGGCGTGCCAACTCGGCACCGCGGAGGAGGCGTCCGATGGCAATTGATCCCCGCCGGCGTCTCCTGCAGGCCATCCGCCGTGTCCGGGGCAATGTCACCGAGATTCGCCACGCCGCCGAGGCGCTCGAGCGGGACGCCGACTATCGGACGGCGGGCCTGCCGATCCCGCAGCATGTCTGGCAGGCGGTCGACACCCTCGAGCAGTGGGTGCAGAGCATCCGGGCCAGCCCGCCGCAGCGCCCGTGGCGAGATCCTCCCGACAGCTGACCTGCACCTCGGCCACGGCCCCTACTCTAACCAATCCGAGCCGGCGGCGCGTGCCGGCGTATCCACCTCGGTCGGTATCGTGAGGTCGTGGACGCCACGACCGGCGTGGCGCCGAGCAGATCCTGCTCGGGCGGAGCGGCATGCTGCGCCTGGTCGCCGACTGGGGCCGCGAAGCGCTCGCAAATCTGATAATCTGATCGCCATGAAGACAGTCACCGCGACCGAAGCCGCACGGAACTTCGCCGCCGTGCTCGATCAGGCCGAGCACGGCGAGACGATCATCGTGACCCGCGGAGGCCGTCGTGTGGCCACCATCAGCCCGGCCGCGGCCGGGCCGGGCCGGGCTGTCCGGGAGTTGCTGCGTCGACACCGTCCGGATGCCGCATGGGCCGAGGAGCTGCATGCGCTGCGACGGCTCACGGTCGAGCAGGAGCGCGCTTGGCCAGACGCCTGATCCTCGACACAACGGTGCTGGTGACCGCCGAGCGCGGCAGTACGCGTCTCGACGAACTGCTCGAGGATGACGACGATGTGGCAATCGCGGCGATCACCGCCGCGGAACTGCTGGTGGGTGTCGAACTTGCGGACGGCACCCGGCGTCAGGCCCGCGAGGCGTTCGTCGGGGACGTGCTGGCCACTATTCCAGTGGAGGAGTACGACCTCGAGGTCGCACGCGCGCATGGCCGGCTGCTCGCGCACGTCCGTCGGACCGGCAGGCCGCGCGGTGCCCATGACCTGATCATCGCCGCCACCGCGGCCGCCACCGGACGGACCGTCGTCACCTCCGATACTGGCGGCTTCGACCAGCTTCCTGACGTGGCCGTGCTCGACCCGGGACGCTGAGCGGACCCCTTGAGCCAGCGCGCCGCGGGTGGATCAGCTCATTCGGCCGATGGCACCGCTGATCTCGTCGGGGCCCATCGCCCGCATGGTCCTGGTGCGAACGTTGCCCTGCGCGGCGGTTTGCAGCAGCAGGCCCATGGCCGTCTCGTCGTCGGGCGCTTCGATCACCGTCACGACGTCGTATTCGCCGAAGGTCCACAGCAGCTCGCGGACTTGGCCACCGGCCTGCCGGAGCAGGTCTCGGAAGGCATCCGCCCGGGCCATCGTGTCGCGATAGTTCTTGACGCCTTGGTCGGTCCAGCTAATGAGAGAGACATACGTGGGCATTGCGGCCGCTCCTTTTCCCTCTTGCGCGAAGCGCTCCAAGCCAACCGGCTGGTCTGGAGATGTGTATCGATTCGCAGCGACCCGGCCTTTAGACGTCCGCGGTGCGGATGCCGGGGTCCGGTCTGGCGTCGGGTCCTGCAACCGCGCGCTCGCAGTTGCGGCTCTCAGGGACTATCAACCGCGCGTATGCCAGCATCATGATAGGATCGCTGGCATATGATGAGCTACCGTATCGGGCAGGTCGCGGAGCTGCTCGGGGTCAGCGTCGACACGGTGCGCCGCTGGGCGGATGCCGGCCGGCTCGGCGCTCGGCGTACCCACGGCGGGCAGCGGGTGGTCGACGGCGCCACGCTCGCCGAGTTCGTGACCAGCCTCCGCCAGGCCGCTGAGCCCGACGAGGCGATGGCCCAATCGGCCCGCAACCGGTTCACCGGGATCGTCACCAGAGTCGTCAAGGACCGGGTCGTCGCCCAGGTCGAGGTGCAGGCGGGTCCGCACCGGGTGGTGTCGCTGATGACCCGCGAGGCCGCTGACGAGCTCGGCCTCGTCCCCGGGATGCTGGCCGTCGCCGCGGTCAAGGCGACCAACGTGGTCGTCGAGCTTCCTTCCCAACGCTAGACGCTCGAGGAGCCGCCCATGCTTCGGTCCTGGATCCGCTCGGCCGCCCTCCTTGCGGTGGTGGCGTTGCTCGCCGCCGGCTGCGGCGGGAACAACTCCTCCTCGGGTGGCAGCTCGGGCTCGGGGTCGTCGACCGAGATCAAGGTGTTCGCGGCCGCATCGCTGACCGCCGCGTTCAACAAGATCGGCCAGGACTACACCGCGGCCAATCCGAACGCCAAGGTCACCTTCAACTTCGCCGGCAGCCAGGCGCTGGCCACCCAGATCCAGCAGAGCGCCCCCGCCGACGTGTTCGCGGCAAGTACGCCGGCCGGGCGCTGGACGCCCAGCACGTCACCGTCAAGCCGGTCTCGCTGGAGGACAACGTCAAGGCGGTGGTGACCAAGGTCTCCCTCGGCGAGGCCGACGCCGGGATCGTCTACGTGACCGACGTCACCGCCGGCGGCGACAAGGTCGAGGGCGTCGACATCCCCAACGACCAGAACGTCCCGGCGACCTACCCGATCGCGACCGTGAAGGCCAGCAGCCACCAGTCGCAGGCGCGGGCGTTCATGAACATGGTCGTCTCCGACCAGGGTCGGCAGGTCCTCAAGAGCTTCGGGTTCCTGCCGCCGCCGGCGTCGTGACCGTGACCGCTCGGCGTCGGCACCGCCGGGCGGCCACTGACGGGGCCAGGGCCGGGGCGCCGATCCTGCTCGTCGTCCCGGCCCTGCTCGCTGTCGGGTTCCTGGCCGTCCCGCTGCTCGGCCTGCTGGAGCAGACGTCCTGGCGGAACCTGCTCCACGAGCTGGCGCAGCCGCAGGTCCTGGTGGCCCTGCGGCTGTCGCTGGTGTGCTCGCTGGGCGCGGTCGCCATCTCGCTGGTGATCGGCGTGCCGCTGGCGTTTCTACTGGCAAGGGTCCGGTTCCCCGGCCGCAACCTGGTCCGGGCGCTGACGACCCTGCCGATGGTGCTGCCCCCGGTGGTCGGGGGCGTGGCGCTGCTGCTGGCGTTCGGGCGGCGAGGGCTGGCGGGCCAGTGGCTGGACCGGGCGTTCGGGATCACGCTGCCCTTCACCACCGCGGGCGCGATCCTGGCCGAGGCGTTCGTGGCCATGCCCTTCCTGATCATCACCACCGAGGCGGGCCTGCGGGCGATGGACCGGCGCTACGAGGACGCTGCCGCCACCCTTGGCGCGGGCCGCTGGACGACCTTCCGGCGGGTGACCGTGCCGCTGATCGCCCCGTCGCTGGGGGCAGGCGCCGCGCTGTGCTGGGCGCGAGCCCTCGGCGAGTTCGGCGCCACCATCACCTTCGCCGGCAACCTGCCTGGGACCACCCAGACGATGCCGCTGGCGGTCTATCTGGCGCTGGAGAACGACCTGCAGGCCGCCGTCGCGCTCAGCCTGGTGCTGCTGGTCGTCTCCCTGGCCGTCCTGGTCGCCCTGCGGGACCGCTGGTTCCCGACCGCATGAGCCTCCAGGCGCGGCTCGAGCTCACCCTCGGCCAGCTCCACCTCGACGTCGACATCGCCGTCGCCACCGGCGAGCTGGTCGTGCTGCTCGGCCCCAACGGCGCGGGCAAGACCACCCTGCTGCGCGCGCTCGCCGGGCTGGTCGCGCTCGAGGACGGCCGGGTCGTGCTCGACGAGGTCGTGCTCGACGACACTGCAGCTGGCGTGCGGGTGCCGACCGAGCGGCGGCCCATCGGGTTCGTGTTCCAGGACTACCTACTGTTCCCGCACCTGTCCGCGCTCGAGAACGTGGCGTTCGGGCTGCGCGCCCGTGGGGTGCCGCGCGCCGAGGCCCGCCGGCGCGCCGGCGCCTGGCTGGAGCGGGTCGGCCTCGGCGGTCAGGCCAGGTCACGGCCTGGGGCGCTGTCCGGCGGCCAGGCCCAGCGGGTCGCGCTGGCCCGGGCCATGGTCGCCGACCCGCGGCTGCTGCTGCTGGACGAGCCGCTGGCCGCGCTGGACGCGGCCACCCGCGGCGAGGTCCGCCGCGACCTGCGCCGCCACCTCGCCTCGTTCGACGGCACCCGCCTGCTGGTCACCCACGACCCGCTGGAGGCCATGACCATGGCCGACCGCCTGGTCGTCCTGGAGAACGGCCTGGTCACCCAGACCGGCACCGCCGCCCAGGTCAGCAGCCGGCCACGCTCCCGCTACGTCGCCGAGCTGGTTGGCGTGAACCTGTTCCGCGGCCACGCCGCCGGCCACACCGTCCAGCTCGCCGGCGGTGGCGCCCTGGTCGCCGCCGACGACCATCGGGGCGAGGTCTTCGCCGCGGTGCACCCCCACGCGGTCGCGCTGCACCGGCGCGCGCCCGAAGGCACCCCCAGAAACGTCTGGGCAGGGACCGCCGGGGCGCTGGAGGTCGTCGGCGACCGTGTCCGCGTGCGGGTCACCGGCCAGGTCCCGATCGTCGCCGAAGTGACCCCCGCCGCCGCCGCGGAGCTGCACCTGGCCGACGGTGGCCCGGTCTGGGCCGCCGTCAAGGCCACCGAGGTCAGCGTCTACCCTGCCTGATCGTCCCGACGGTCACGGGTACCCTCGCCGACTGCCCGGCCACCGTCATCCGCGACCCACCGGCGCCAGCCCCGCGTGGCGGCGTCGACTTGCGCGTGGAGGGCGCTTCTGCTTCACTCTGACTGCCTTCTGAGAACGATTGTCATTTTGGTTATCAACCTCGAGGCGGGGAGTGGATGTGCGCAGGCTTCGCATTTTGCTCGGCGCCGCTTCGGTGGCGGTCCTACTGGCCGGGTGCGGCGGGTCGCCCGGGAGCGGTGGGTCGTCGGCGGGCGCCTCGGGCGGCAGGACGCTCAAGGTGGTCGCCACCACGACGCAGGTCCAGGACTTCACCCGCGTCACCGGCGGGGACAGGATCGAGCTCACCGGGATCCTCAAGCCCAACGTCGACCCGCACGACTACGAGCCGTCACCGGCGGACGTCGACGCCATCGCCAAGGCGGACATCCTGGTCAAGAACGGCGTGGGCATAGAGAAGTGGCTCGACGACACCGTCAAGAGCGCCGGGTTCCACGGGACGACCGTGGACACCAGCAAGGGCGTGCGGATCCGTGAGGGCAGCGACGCCAAGGAGGAACCGGCCGGCGATCCGCACATCTGGCAGAATCCACGGAACGCCAAGCTGATGGTCGCCAACATCGAGCAGGCGCTGGCCAGTGCCGACGCCGCCGACGCCGCCTACTTCAAGGGCAACCTCGACGCCTACGACGCCAAGCTGGACGCCCTGGACAGCGAGGTCGCCCGGCAGATCGACAGCCTGGCCAACAAGAAGCTGGTCACCAACCACGACGCCTTCGGCTACTACATCGACCGCTACCACCTCGACTTCGTCGGCTCGATCATCCCCAGCTTCGACACCTCGGCCGAGCTGTCGGCCAAGGACGTCGCCGACATCGTCGCCAAGATCAAGGCCACCGGGGTCAAGGCGGTCTTCTCCGAGAGCTCGCTGCCCCCCAAGACGGCCGAGACCATCGCCAACGAGGCTCACGTGAAGGTCGTCGAGGGTGAGAACGCCCTCTACGGCGACACCCTGGGCCCACCCGGATCCGACGGAGCGACCTACCTGCAGATGGTGGAGCACAACACCAGGACGATCGTCTCCAACCTCGCCTCGACGTGATGAAGGAGGGCGCGGGGCCGACGGAGGAGGCCAGGACGCGGGAGGCGGAGCCGACGCAGGACGGGGCCAGGACCGAGGCGCTGGTCATCCACCAGGCGGCGGTGGCCTACGAGCGGACGCCGGTGCTGGAGGGCATCGATGGCGTCGTCCACGCGGGCGAGTCCGTGGCGCTGATCGGCCCCAACGGCGCCGGCAAGTCCACGCTGCTCAAGGCGGTCCTCGGCCTGGTGCCGGTGGTCGGCGGGTCGATCACCGTGCTCGGCCGCTCGCCGTCTGCCGCCCGCCGCCAGGTGGCCTACGTCCCGCAGGCGGACACCCTCGACACCGAGTTCCCGGTGACCGCCGGTCAGGTCGTGCTGATGGGCCGCTACCCCCGCGTGGGCTGGGTGCGCTGGCCTGGCCGCGCCGACCGGCGGGCGGCGGCCGCGGCCCTGGAGGAGGTCGGCCTGGCCGACCACACCGGCAAGCGCTTCGGGGTGCTGTCGGGCGGGCAGCGGCAGCGGGTGCTGCTCGCCCGCGCGATCGCGCAGCAGGCCCGCCTGCTGCTGCTGGACGAGCCGTTCAACGGCATCGACGCGGCCTCCGAGGAGCTGCTGCTGGCGGCGTTGCGGCGCTTGCGCGCCGACGGCGCCGCCGTGGTCGTCTCCACCCACGACCTCGCGCTGGCGCACCTGTTCTGCGACGAGGTCTGCCTGCTCAACCGGCACCAGTTCGGGTTCGGCCCGGTCGCCACCACGCTCACCCCGGACCTGCTGCGCGCCACCTACGGCGGCCATGCCCTGCAGCTGCGCGGCGACAACGTGATCCTGACGCAGCCATGACCCACCTGCTCATCGAGCCGTTCCAGGTGGCGTTCATGCAGCGCGCGCTGCTGGCGGTGCTGGTCCTGGGGGTGCTCGCCGGCGCGGTCGGGGTCTTCGTGGTGCTGCGACGGCTGGCGTTCGTCGGCGACGCCCTGACGCACACGGTCTTCCCCGGCGTGGTCGTCGCCTTCCTGATCGGCCAGTCGATCTTCCTCGGCGCGCTCGCCGCGGCGCTGCTGTCGGCGCTGCTGCTCACCACCCTGACCTCGACCCGGCGGGTGACCCCCGACACCGGCCTGGCGATCCTGCTGACCTCCTTCTTCGCGGTCGGGGTCGTGCTCGTTTCGCGCGAGCAGTCCTACACGTCCGACCTCAGCGGCTTCCTGTTCGGCCGCATCCTCGCGGTCGACTGGGCGGTGCTGATCCAGACGCTGGCGGTCTCCGCGATCGTGCTCACCACCCTGATGGCGCTCCGCAAGGAGCTGCTGCTGCGCGCCTTCGACCCCGATGGGGCCGCCGCCATGGGCTATCGCGTGGACCTGCTCGACCTGGTCCTCAACGTGCTGATCGCCCTGGTGGTGGTGGCCGCCGTCAAAGCGGTCGGGACGGTGCTGGTGATCGCGCTGATCATCGTCCCCGCCGCCACCGCCAGGCTGCTCGTCGACCGGGTCGCGACCATGACCGCGGTCTCCTGTGGCCTGGGCGCGGTGGGCGGCTGGCTCGGGCTGGCCATCAGCTACGACGTCTCGCTCGAGCGCGGGGTCCGGCTGGCGTCCGGCGCCACCATCGTGGTCGTCCTGGTCGCCGGCTTCGTCATCGCGCTGGCGGTCAGGCCCGCGCGCCGAGCGCTGGCCCGCGTGGTCGGCGGCGCGCCCGCCGCCTCTTCGCCCCGAGGCGCCGGATGAGCTGGCTGACCGACGCGTTCTCCGGGGCGTTCGCGCAGCGGGCCCTGCTCGAAGCGGTCATGGTCGGGATCGTCTCCGGGGTCATCGGCGTGCACGTGCTCCTGCGCCGCCTGCCGTTCTTCACGCTCGCGATGGGGCACGCGACCTTCCCGGGGGTGGTCCTGGCCGCGCTGGCTGGCGTGAACCTGCTGCTGGGCTCTGGCGTCTTCGGCCTGGCGGTGGTCGTCTCGGTGGCGCTGCTCGGCGCGCGGCGGCGGATCGACGACACCAGCGCGATCGGCGTGGTGCTGGCGGGCACCTTCGCGCTCGGCGTGCTGCTGCTGTCGGCGCAGTCCGGGTTCACCAAGGACCTGAGCGCCTACCTGGTGGGCTCGATCGTGACGGTACAGCCCTCGGACCTGGTGATCACCGCGATCACCGGCGTGGTGGTGCTCGGAGCGCTCGCGGCCCTGCACAAGGAGCTGGTGCTGGGGGCGTTCGACCCCGACGGGCTCGCCGCCCTCGGGTACCCCGCCGTGCTGCTCGACGTCGTGATGCTGCTGCTGATCGAGCTGGTCGTGGTGACCTCGGTCCCCGCGGTGGGGACGATCCTGTCGGTGGCGCTGATCGCCGCGCCCGCGGCGACCGCCCGCCTGTGGACGGACCGGCTCGGCCCGACCATGGTGCTCTCGGGTGCGCTCGGCGCCAGCAGCGGCGTCATCGGCCTGGTGGTGTCGCGCAACCTGAACGTCGCGGCCGGCGCCACCATCGTCCTGGTGGCGGCGGCGCTGTTCGCCGTCTCCCTGGTGATCGCGCCCCGCCGCGGGGCGATCCCGTTCGCCCGGGCCGCGCTCGGCCGGCTGGCCACGCGGTAAGGTGCCAGGTGGGCGCCGAGGCCCCGGCCGACGGTGCCGGGTCGCCGGCGCGACGGGGAGAGGCTATGGGGACGGCTGGACCACTCGATCGGGGTCGCGAGTCCTTCCTGCGGCAGGCATGGGCGGACGCCTACGCCGAGCTGGCCGCCGCGGATCGCGCGGCGCCGCTCGAGCCGGAGGATCTCGAGCGGCTCGCCACCGCCGCCTACCTGGTCGGCAGGGACGACGAGAGCGCCGACCTGTTGGAGCGCATCCATCGGGAGCTGCTGCGCCGGGGCGAGGTGGAGCGCGCCGCCGGATGTGCGTTCTGGCTGGCGTTCGGCCTGCTGAACAGGGGCGAGATGGCGCGTGGCAGCGGCTGGCTCGGCAGGGCCAGGCGGCTGCTCGACGACGGCGGGCGAGACTGCGTGGAGCGGGGCTACCTGCTCGTCCCCGTCGCGCTGGGGTGCCTCGACGAGGGCGACGACCGGACCGCCTACGCCACCTTCGACCAGGCCGCCGGGATCGGCGAGCGCTTCGGCGACCGTGACCTGGTCACGCTCGCGCGGATGGGCCAGGGCCAGGCGCTGGTCAGGTCGGGCGACACCGCCGGGGGCGTGGCGCTGCTCGACGAGGTGATGGTGGCGGCCACCGCGGGGGAGCTCTCGCCGACGGTCGTGGGGATCGTCTACTGCGCCGTGATCGAGGCATGCCAGGAGCTGTTCGACCTGCGGCGGGCGCAGGAGTGGACGGCGGCGCTGAGCCAATGGTGCTCTTCACAGCCCGACCTGGTCCCCTACCGCGGGCAGTGCCAGGTGCACCGCTCCGAGATCATGCTGCTGCATGGCGCCTGGCCCGACGCCATGGACGAGGTCCGGAGGGCCCGGGAACGCCTCAGCGGGCCGCCCGGACATCCCGCCGCCGGCTCGGCCTGCTACCAGCAGGCCGAGCTGTACCGGCTGCGCGGCGAGTTCGCCAAGGCCGAGGAGGCCTACCGCCACGCCAGCCGCTGGGGGCGCGAGCCGCAGCCCGGTCTGGCGCTCCTGCGCCTGGCCCAGGGCCAGGTCGATGCCGCGGCGGCGGCGATGCGTCGCGCGGTCGGCGAGGCGCAGCATCGCGTGATCCGCGCCAGGCTGCTGCCCGCCCACGTCGAGATCATGGTCGCGGCGGGCGACGTCCAGGCGGCGCGCGCCGCCGCCGACGAGCTGTCGGAGCTGGCCGATGACCTGGACGTTCCGATGCTGCGTGCGCTGGCCAGTCATGCCCAGGGAGCGGTCCTGCTGGTCGAGGGCGACGCGCGGGCCGCCTTGGACCCGCTGCGCCGCGCCCGCACGGCCTGGCAGGAGCTGGAGGCGCCGTACGAGGCCGCGCGGGTCCGGGTCCTGATCGGGCTGGCCTGCGGCGCGCTCGGGGACGGGGACACCGCCGACATGGAGCTGGACGCAGCGCGCTGGAGCTTCCGGCAGCTGGGCGCGGCGACCGACCTCGCCCGGGTGGAGGCGCTGTCGCGGAAGGCGCCGGCCAGGGCCGCCGGCGGGCTGACCGCCCGTGAGGTGGAGGTGCTCCGCCTGGTGGCGGCCGGCAAGACCAACCGGGCGGTCGCCGCCGACCTGTTCCTCAGCGAGAAGACGGTCGCTCGCCACGTGAGCAACATCTTCACCAAGCTGGGGCTCTCGTCCCGATCGGCGGCGACGGCCTACGCCTACGAGCACGACCTTCTGTAGCAACCCTCCACAAGATCGCCCATCTCCCGAGCGGCGGCACCGGGGACCGCGTTCCGCGCCGCGGCCGCGGAGGGGCGAGGACACCGCAGCGGTCGAGGGTGGCAGGGGGCACGGCGCGGGTATACGGTCGCCAGCGACACGGCGCTGGGACGACCGGGGCGGTGCGATGCGGATCGCCATCGTGGTGACGGCCTGTCGATGAGCCAGGCCGCGGGCACCGCCGCCGCGGTGCAGGAGGAGCCGCGGCGGGTGCGGCTGGTCTTCGGCGCGCTGATGCTGGTGCTGTTGCTGGCGGCGCTGGACCAGACCATCGTGGCGACGGCGTTGCCGACGATCGTCGGTGATCTCGGCGAGGTCTCCAAGCTCTCCTGGGTCGTCACCGCCTACCTGCTCGCCTCGACGGTGGTCGGGCCGCTGTACGGCAAGCTCGGCGACCTCTACGGCCGCAAGGTCGTCCTGCAGGCGGCGATCGTCATCTTCCTGGCCGGCTCGGCGCTGTGCGGCATCAGCCAGACCCTGACCGAGCTGATCGCCTTCCGTGCCCTGCAGGGGCTGGGCGGCGGCGGCCTGATGGTGGTGACGGTCGCCGCGGTCGGCGACATCATCGCGCCCCGCGACCGCGGCCGCTACCAGGGCTACTTCGGCGCAGTGTTCGGCCTGGCCACGGTGATCGGGCCGCTGCTCGGCGGTTTCTTCGTCGACAGCCTCTCCTGGCAGTGGATCTTCTACGTCAACCTGCCGATCGGCCTGGTCGGGCTGGCCGTGATCGCGACCGTGTTCCAGCCGCGCGCCGATCGCCAGAGCCACCGGATCGATTACCTCGGCGCGGCCCTGCTGGCCGGCGGCCTGGCGGCGATCGTGCTGTTCGCCAGCCTTGGCGGCACCACCTATCCGTGGGGCTCGCCGCAGCTCGTCGTGCTGATCGTGATCGGCGTCGTCCTGCTGGTCGGGTTCGTGTTCGCCGAGCGGCGGGCAGCGGAGCCGATCCTGCCGCTGGAGATCTTCGGCAACCGCGTCTTCCGCATCACCAGCGCCATCGGCTTCATCATCGGGACGGCGCTCATGGCGGTCGGCCTTACCCTGCTGTCGCGCATCCAGGTCGGCACCTCGACCTGGACCACCGCCGCCTACATGATCGTGGTCGGGTTGGGGATCGGGTCGGTGATCCAGGTGCTCATCCTCGCCGCCCAGAATGCCGTCGACTACCGCTACCTCGGCGTCGTCAGCGCGGGCTCGACCCTGTTCCGCCAGATCGGCGGGTCGATCGGGGTCTCGGTGTTGGGGGCCATCTTCGCCAACCAGCTCACCCGCAACCTCGCCGGCAAGCTCCCCGCCGGCGCGAGCGTGCCGACCTCGGCCAACCCGGCCGCGGTCAAGCGGCTCCCGCCGCCCGTCCATGACGCCTACGTCACCGCGGTGACGGCGTCACTGCGGCCGATCTTCCTGGTCGCCGCCGGGGCCGCCCTGGTGGGCTTCGCGATCGCGTGGCGGCTCCCCGAGGTGCGGCTCAGGGCGACAGCGCAGGCGGGCGCGGGCGGCGAGGGCCTGCCCGCGCCTCGCGACGACGACCCGCTCCGCGAGATCGAGCCGGCGCCGACCACCCAGGAGCGGCTGCTCGAGCAGCTCGGGGTCGACGCCGGCCCCCTCGCCGCGGCGCTCCAGCGCCTCCGGGAGCGGTCGCTGGTCGGCGACGGGGACGAGCTGATCACCCTGACCCAGTCAGGCCGAGCGGACTACGAGCGGCTCGTCACGGCACGATGCGCCGGCCTGCGGGAGCTGCTCGACGGCTGGAACCCCGACGAGCACCCGGAGCTCGGTGAGCTGATCGACAAACTGGGCCGTGACCTGGTCAGCCAGATCCCCACACCGGTCCCCGCCCAGACCCGATGAGGGGGAAGCATGGCCCGATGAGCGGCATCTCCGAAGCCGGGAGCGCCGAGGCCTTCACCGGCAGGACGGCATGGGCCCGCGACATGGCGGCGGCGCTGCGCGCCTACCTCCAGACCGAGGTGGGCAGCGCGGTCGTCCTGCTCGCGGCAGCCGTGGTCGGCCTGATCTGGGCCAACCTGCCAGGCGGCTCCTACGAGACCGTGTGGACCACGCGGCTCGCCGTCCGGCTGGGGGGCTGGGGGATCACCGAGGAGCTGCGTCGCTGGGTCAACGACGGCCTGATGACCTTCTTCTTCTTCGTCATCGGTCTGGAGGTGCGGCGCGAGCTCGACATGGGCGAATTGCGGGAGCGGCGGCGCGTGGCCGTGCCCGTCCTCGCCGCGCTCGGCGGCATGGTCGCTCCCGCGCTCATCTACCTGGCGATCAACGCCGGCGGACCAGGGGCGCGCGCCTGGGGCGTGCCGATGCCGACCGACACCGCGCTGGCGCTGGGGGTGCTCGCGCTGGTCGGCCCGCGCTTCCCGCAGCGGCTGCGGGTGTTCGTGCTCACCCTGGTGGTGGTCGACGACATCGCCTCGCTGGTGGTCATCGGCGTGGCCTACACGCGGGACCTCTCGCTGGTCGCGCTGGCCATCGCCATCCTGTTCTTCGGAGTGGTCTATCTGCTCCGCTTCCTGCGGTTCTGGCGCGGTCCGGCCTATTTCGTGGTCGGCGTGGCGCTGTGGGCGGCGATGCTCGAGTCGGGCGTGCACCCCGCCGTCGCCGGGGTGGCGATGGGCCTGCTGGCCACGGCCTACCCCCCGCGACGGCAGCGCCTGGAGCGGGCCGTCTCGCTGACCAGGATGTTCCGCGAGCAACCGACGCCGGAATTCGCCCGCTCCGCGCGCCTGAGCGTCGACGCGGCCATCTCGACCAACGAGCGGCTCCAGTACCTGCTGCACCCTTGGACCAGCTATGTGATCGTCCCGCTGTTCGCGCTCGCCAACGTCGGCGTGGTGCTGCGCGGCGACCTGCTGCGCTCCGCGATCGGCTCCCCGATCACCATGGGCGTGGTGGCGGGGCTGGTGGTCGGCAAATTGATCGGCATCAGTGGCGTCTCCTGGCTGGCCACCCGGCCGCGCCTCGGCGGGCTGCCGCTGACGGTCCCCTTCCCGCAGCTGGTGGGGGCCTCGACGGTCGCGGGGATCGGCTTCACGGTGTCGCTGTTCATCGCCGACCTCTCGCTGGACGGCCCGCGCCTCGAGGAGGCCAAGATCGGCATCCTGGGCGCCTCCATCGTGGCGTCGCTGCTCGGCTGGGGCACGTTCCGGGCGATCGCGCGGCTCCCGCGAGGGCTGCTGGTCCGCACCGCCGCGGCAACGGCGCCGCTCCCCGACGAGCTCGCTGCGGCCGTCGACGCCGAGCGCGACCACGTCCGCGGGCCGGAGGAGGCGCCGGTCACCCTGGTCGAGTACGGCGACTACGAGTGCCCGTACTGCGGCAGGGCCGAGCCGACCGTCCGCGAGCTGCTCCAGGAGTTCAGCGAGGAGCTGCGCTACGTCTATCGGCACCTGCCGCTGGTCGACGTGCACCCCCACGCCGAACTGGCGGCCGAGGCCGCCGAGGCCGCCGGCGCCCAGGGGAGCTTCTGGGAGATGCACGACCTGCTGTTCGCCAACCAGAACGCGCTCGAGCCCGCCGACCTGCGCGGCTACGCGGCGCGACTGGGACTGGACGTCGACCGGTTCTGGGACGAGGCCCGCTCCAGGACCTATGCGCGCCGCGTCGCCGAGGACGTTCGCAGCGCCGACGAGAGCGGCGTCGCCGGTACGCCGACCTTCTTCGTCAACGGCCGCCGCCACGAGGGCGCCTACGACACCGAGACGCTCGCCGCCGCTGTGCGGCTCGCCCGGCACCGCGCGAAGGTCGATGCGGCCGCCTCGCGCGCCAGGCAGTCCAGGTGACCGTGCCCGGTCATCGCCACCAGGGGGTTCGGGCGGTGGCGGCCACCGCGGCCAGCGGTTGGGCGAGCTCGGTGCCCAGCCGGGCGATCTCCAGGTTCCAGAACCACGCCGTGGCCAGCGCGATCGCGGTCGGGCCCAGTGGCGAGTCCGGCGCTCCGTGCCAGGCCCGCAGGCAGCCGACGACGGCGTCGCGGGTCTCGGCCGCCGCCTCAACGCGCGAGCTGGGCGGGATGCTGCGTTGCTGCTCCAGCCGACTGGCGAAGCCGGTGAGCACGGCCACCACCTCGGCGGCGTCGGCACGGACCCTGTCGGCGCAGCGCTCGCACCCGTCGGTCCGGTAGCCGAGCAGGCGCATCGCCTCCATCGCGTCGGCGGCCAGCAGGACGTCGTTGCCGGCGGCGGCGATCCGTCCCCAGGTCGCCGTCGGCAGCGTCCGCGAGCCCCGTTCGGTCAGGAACACGTCGAACGCCTCGCCGGCCCGGTCCACCTCGGCACCGGCGGCCTGGCGGCTGGCGTCCACCTCCCACTTGGCGCGACGACCCAGCAGGTATCCGAACGCGGCGTCCAGGCAGGTGGCGTCGGCGCGGTAGAGGGCGGCGAGCGCGGTCCGGAGCTGGCCCCTGGCGCCGCGCGGCCACAGCAGCGCGGCGACGACCAGGCTCACCGCGATCCCCAGCGCCACGTCCTCCACGCGGGTCAACCCGAGCCGCCAGCCCTGCGGCTGCAGGAGGTCGAACAGCACCACCACGAACAGCGTGAACGCCGCCTGGCCCACCAGGAAGGACATGACGGTCGGCACGTAGGCGGCCAGGAAGGCGGCGATCGGCAGCGTGACCCACAGCCCGACCCTGTTGGTCCCGAGCGCCAGCGTGAGCAGGGCCGCGACCACGAACCCCGCCACCGTTCCCGCGATCGCCAGCAGGGCGCTCCTGCCGGTGGCCAGCGCGTTGGAGCGCAGCACCGACAGGGTTCCCAGCACCACCCAGAAGCTGTGGTCCACCCTGGTGATCCTGGCGAGCAGGACCGCGATGCCCAGCGCCAGGGCGGCGCGCAGGCTGTTGCGGGACCAGACGCTGCCGGGGTGCAGGTGCGTGCGCAGGGTGGCGCGCACGCGCTGGACCCACGGCTGGGGGCCGGCGCGTGGCACGTTCCAGTGCGGCAGCGGCAGCGGCGCGTCGTCGACGGGCAGGCCGGCCACCACGGCCGCGTCGACGGCAAGGGCCAGCGCGGCATGAGCCAGCAGGCGCGGCTCGACGCCGCCGCTCAGCCCCTCGAGCACCGGCTCGGCCTCCTCCCCGGCCCGCAGGCGGTCGCCGGCCCAGCGGTCCAGCGCCTTCCGGTAGGCCACCCGATCCCGGTCCAGGGCGGCCAGGTCCGGCCCGGCGGACGCCTGGCCCGCCCCGCCGGACGCCTGGCCCGGCCCGGCGGACGCCTGGCCCGGCCCGGCGGACGCCTGGCCCGGCCCGGCGGACGCCTGGCCCGGCCCGCCCGCCCCGCCGCGCAGGATGCCAGCGCTGGCCTCCAGGACCTGGCCGATCGTCCGGAGCAGGCGCCGCTCCTCCGGGACCGTCACGTGCCGCCGGCCGGCGCGGGTGGTGCGGCTGGCGAACTCGTGCGCCCGGTCGAGCTGGATGACCAGGTCGATCAGGGCCCGGTCCCGCCTGGCGGGCCCGGCCGGCCGCAACGGCGCCTGGTCATAGGCCTGGTGGGTCGCCTCGACCCGGGCGCGGGCCTGATCCGCGGCGGGCGTCGGTGTCCGCGCATCGGCCAGCATCGCGGCCAGCGCCTGGCAGGCGTCGCCGGCTCGCTGCCGCACCTGCGTGCGCGCGTGCCGGGGCCACAGCAGGACGCCGGCGGCCAAGGAGATGCCGCCCGCCAGTGCCCAGCCCGCCATGCGGGCCCACACCGCGCCCGCGGGAACGGGAATGGACACGGCGACCAGGAACGCCAGCACCACGGCGGTCTGCGCCGCGACCACATAGCCGCCGAACACCCCCAGCAACTGGAGCGCGAACACCACCAGGATCGTGGCGGCAACCGCTGACCAGGCGGTCTGCGACGCGAGCGTTCCGAGCAGGACGAGCACCACCCCCACCAGCGCGGCGCCGCCGTAGGCGCGCGCCCGCGGGATCGTCGGCCCGCCGAAGTCCGCCAGGCCCAGCAGCGAGAAGGCGCCGAACACCGCGAAGATCGACGCCGCCGGGTCCCCGACGATGGTCCCGGCGAAGGCGGCCAGCGGCGGCACCACGATGGCCACGCGCAGCGCGCGGCGCAGCGACGCCCAGCCCAGGTCCCGGGCCCCGAGCGCGCGCAGCCCTCCCCACCCGCTCAGCGTGCTCTGCCCTCTGCGGCTCGCCAGCGCTGCAGCCACCGGGTCAGGTCCGACGAGGTGATGATCCCCACCACCTCGCCGTCGGTGACCACGAGCACCCGGTTGGCATCGCTGTCCTCCAGCTTGCCCATCACCTGATCCATCCGGGCATCCGGCGGGACCACGATCTGGTCGCCGAGCGAGACCATCGAGTCCCGCACCCGACGGGTGGACCACTGATCGCGGGGGACGCGCCGCACTCCCCGCATGGTCAGCAGACCGATCGTGCGCCCCAGCTCCTCGACCGGGAACGCGCCGTGGTCGTAGCGCATGAAATACCGGTCCACGGCCTCCTGGAGGGTCAGCTCCGGCGGGATCCGCAGCAGATCGCTGGCCATCACGTCCTGCGCCTGGACGCCGCGGAGCATGTGCCGGAGCTGGAGCTCCTCGTAGGAGGCCCGGGCGCCCTGGACCAGGAACCAGCCGATGAAGGCGAACCAGATGCCGCCGGCGAGGTTCCCGGTCAGCAGGAACGCCACGCCGCCGGCCACCAGCAGCCATCCCACGGCCTGGCCGGCCAGGGAGGCGATCCGGGTGGCCAGGTTGATGCTGCCCGTGGCCTTCCAGATGGCCGAGCGAAGCAGCCGCCCGCCGTCCAGGGGGAATCCGGGGACCAGGTTGAACCCGGCCAAGAGCAGATTGACCCACGCAAGGTAGCCAAAGGCGCCGGCCAGCGGTCTCCCCAAGGCGTCACGGCCGAAGACATCGATAATCCCGAACAGCACGGCCAGGAGCGCGCTGGTGAGCGGTCCGACCACAGCGATGATGAACTCGTCGCCCGGCCCGCGGGACTCGACCCTTGCCCGGGTCGCCCCGCCGAACAGGAACAAGGTGATGTCCTGGACCCGGATCCCGCGCGCTTGAGAGACCAGCGCGTGCGCCATCTCGTGGCCGAGCACCGAGCCGAAGAACAGCACGGCCGCCAGGATGGCGAGCCCGACCGCCGCGCCGGTCGACAGGTTCCCGTACAAGAACGAGAAGCGCAGGTAGAGGCTGTAGGTGACGAGCAGGGCGATGACGGTCCACGAGCTGTCGATGCGGACCTCGATCCCCGCGATCCGTGCCAGACGCCAGGATGTTCCGAACATCGCTACCTCCCAGAGCCAGTGGCGGCCGCGTCGGTCGCTCGAGCGCCGGCGCCCGTCATGGGCACGGTGTAGGCGCCGAGCACGCGGTCGGAGAGCAGGCCCAGGCAGGAGAGGTTCGGGAAGCCTGGCCCCTCGGCGACGCCGGCAAGTACCGGCAGGTGGAGCTTGGGGGAGAGCCCCGTGACGGCCAGGTCGTGACCGATCGCGCGTTCCAGCATGGTGCGGGAGGGCATTCGGCCCGCTGGCCCGCTGTCGACGGCGCCGGCGAGCGCCGCCCGGGCGCGCTCGCCCAGCAGGTGCCAGAACCACACTGGGTCGAAGCCGATCGCGACGATCACCCAGTCGAACGCGATCCGCTCGCGTTCCTGCTCGTAGTCGACCTCGACGACGACCTTGGCCTCGACCGGTTCGAGGCGGACGACGCGGCCGGCCAGCGTGCGGACCGCCTCGGCCCGGTTGAGCACCTGCTCGACCTGGACGGAGAACACGCCGCGGTCGGTGCGCTTGAGGAACTCGCGGCGGTGACGCTCGGCGAGCTGCTGCCAGCCCACGGCGGGGTCGGAGTAGAAGCGGTTCTCGGTGAAGCTCTCACCGCGCGTGTACAGCACGCCATGGTCGGAGACGAGCTCGATGGTCGAGCCCTCGGGGAGCAGGCCGAGCAGCACGGTGGTGATCGACCCGGCGGTCTCGCCGTTGCCGATCACGCACACCTCGACCGGGCCGCCGCGCTCCAGCGCCTCCTCGCTGGTCCAGAAGGTCCGGCCGTCGAGGATGCGCGGATGGTCGTCGGGCTGGCCGGGCAGGCGGAGCGGCCTCCCTGGCCCAGTGAGCACCAGGCCGTCGCAGCCGAAATGGACCCGGTCGCCCGCCGGCGCGCGGGCGGAAAGGCGCCAGCGGCCGTCGGCGAGGTCGATGCCGTCGACTGCGGCGAGGATCGGCTCGACGGGTACCCGCGCGGCGACCCAGCCCAGGTACCGGCTCCACTGGCGGTGGCTGGGGCGAGGCCGCCCGCGGTCGACCCAGTCCGCGAAGCCCTCCTGGTGGATGAGGTAGCTCTGCCAGGACCAGCGGCCCATCTCATGGCCGACTCGTTCGGAGTCCGCGCCCCAGGTGTGAGCGTAGGGGAAGCCGACGTCCTTCTCCGGTTCGGTGCTGAGCAACTGGCGGCCGTCGGTGTACCCGGCATCGCCCGTCCAGTTGGCGGCGACGCCCCGGCGGTCGACCACCAGGAGGTCAGGCACGTCCCGGCCGGTCCGGGCCAGCGCCACGCGCTTGGCCGCGATCGCGAGCCCCTTCGGGCCGGCGCCGAGGACGGCGAGCGTCGCCCGGCCGGCGGTGTGCTCGTGCATCTCGGATCCCCTCGCACGGCGCCGTCCATCCCACTGCACCGGTCGATTGTGCCCGAAGGAGCCACCGGCCCGTGCGTGGGGTGTTCCCGGACTTGTATCACCCGAATCAGGTGATGACGGTTCCCTCGATCGCGGAGACAGTGCTGTTGGTCAACACACGAGCCCGTTCAGCGGGCGAGGGAGGGGGCGACATGGCGATCGGGCCTGTGCAGCTACTGGTGCTGGGCTTCAACCAGCCCGATTTCCAGGGCGAGATCCAGGCGGAACTGGATCGGCTCCGGGAGAACGACCTGGTGCGGGTGATCGACGCGCTGGCCGTCTACAAGGACGCACAGGGCAACGTGGCGGCGCTGAAGGAAAGCCAACTGAGCTCCGAGGAGCGGGCGGAGCTGGGCGCCACGGTCGGCGCGCTGGTCGGGCTCGGCGCGGGCGGCGAGGAGGGCATGCGGGCCGGCGCCGAGATGGGCGCGAGCGTCGCGGAGGAGGGCGACGGCCCGCTCAGCGAGGAAGAGGCCTGGGACGTGGTCGCGGAGATCCCGACGGACACCGCGGCGGCGCTGATCCTGCTCGAGCACCGCTGGGCGATCCCGCTGCGGAACGCGATCGCGCGGGCGGGCGGGTTCCGGCTGGCGTCGGAGTTCATCAGCCCGCTCGACCTGGTCTCCCTCGGTCTGGTACAAGCCGAGGAGGCCGAGGCGATGGCGACCGCTGACCGCGGCGCGATCTGACCTCGACAGGAAGCAGAGGAGGACCCACCATGCTTGGACAGAACCGTCGAATCCGTCGCACCGGGCGGCGGGTTGGACGGCGAACCGCACGCCGGGTGGTTCGCCGTGGCTTCTGACGACCTGGACGGGGTCGCGCGCCGGCTCGCCGAGCAGGCGCGCCCGACCCTTGGGGCGGAGGGCTTCACCGACGAGCGGATCGACGAGCTGGCCTTCGCCTTCGTGAACGACCACGTCGGCGAGGGCGACGACCAGTTCGTCAACTGGGCGATCGCCGAGGGACCCTTCGGCCTGGACCCCGAAGAGGGCTTCTGACGCCGGCCGCCAGATGGCGGCGCTGACCCGCTGAGCGGCGGCTACCCCTTGGTGAGCCGGCCGTTGGTGAGCCGGCACGCGGTCATCCACAACTCGGGGTCGAAGGTGCGGCCACGCTCCGGGTCGCGAACGACCCATAGCGCGCATTCCTCGATCGCCTGGACGAGCAGGCCGTGGAGCAGCTCGTCGCGCCCCGGGGTGCAGGCCTGCGCGATCCCCTCGACGGCGTCGCAGACGATGCTGGGCGCCGCGTGCTTGCGGAAGTGCTTCGCGGAGGTCCGGACACCGTTGGTGAAGCGGTCGGCCCATTTCGCCGCGTGCGGGGCCCGCGCCAGCGCTGCCCGGCTCTGCTCCTGGAGCGCCCCTGGTGGTTGCCCGTCGAGGTCGTTCAGGACGCGCTCGGACGCCAGCACCGAGACCGCCATGACCCGCTGCCGGTCGGCCGACACCACGGGCAGGGCCATGGTGGCGCAGCGCAGCGCGATCCGCGGGTCGATGTGCGGGTCGTCGCCGACGAGCCCGATCACCGACGGGATCAGGCCCGCCAGCCGTGGACGGCCGGCATCGGAGATGGAGTCGTTGACATGCCGGGCGACCGCCGCCAGCAGCGGGTGGGTGCAGGCTGGACGGTCACTCCACCGCTCACCGGCGAGCAGCGAGGCGAACTCCATGAAGCACGCGCCCGTGCGCGGGCTGCGGTGTTTGCCCCGAGAAAGCACAGGGAGCAGCGATGGCGGCTGACGGTCGTGGCTCATCATGAGGCACCCCGCGGATTCGACCTTGGTTCTTCCATAGACTGCGCCGTTGGCCGGCCGCTGGCAATCCATTCCCCCAGGAAGCCGTCGTACACCCGGACGGCGGCGATCCCGGCCGAGCCGAGCGCCAGCCGGGCGGCTGGTCGGCGCGTACCCACGACACCGCCAGGCCGCCGCTGCGCGCATCGCTGCCTTCAGGCGTTCTGCAGCCAGTCGACCAGGTGGTGAGCGAAGGAGGCGCGGACGAACACCCTGGTGGCGTGGTCGCGTTCCTGGAGCAGCACCGGGATGCGGGCGAGCAGGGTCTGCGCGCACATGCCCTCCCGCCAGGAGCGGGGATGCAGGTCGAGGCCGCACCCCCGGGCGAGGAGGTCCATGCGGTCACCGCCGGCCAGCTCGACGACCGCCCGGTTGGCGCTGACGTCGACGACCGCGTGGTGCAGGCCCTCCAGCGCGCGCTCCAGCTCCTCCACGATCGCCGTCGCCGAGCCCGGTTCGGCCACCACCAGCCATTCGTCGGGGCCGAGCCACAACGCCTCCCGACCGCCGGTCGGCGTCCAGCTGTTCGGCGCGGACGGGAGCGCGAACCCGATCCGGGCGCTGGCCAGCTCCGGGTCGGCGCGCAGGCTCACCTGCGCGAGGAAGCCGACCTCCACCGCGCCGAGCGCCGCCAGGTCCCCGGCCCGGTCGGCCAGCGGCGAGCGGGCGAAGGGGCCCACGCCGGCCATCGCCTCAGCCATCGCGTCGAGCCCCCTCGGGGTCGTAGAAGACCGGCGCGGTCACGGTCGCGGCCACGGCCGACCGGGCGGTCCCCCCACCGGTCCGGGCGTACACGGTCGAGCCGAACCGCTCCCGGCCGCCGGAGAGCAGCGCGAGCGCGAAGCTGCGGCCGAGCACGGCGCTGCGATACGAGGAGGTCACGTGGCCGAGCATCGGGACCGGTGGTGCCGCGCCCGCGTGCTCGGCCGCCACCAGCTGCGCGCCCTCCTGGAGCAGGACGTCGCCGTCGGCCGGCAGCAGCCCGACGAGCTGCCGGCGGTCCGGCCGCACGAGGTCGGCGCGGCGCAGGGAGCGCCGTCCGACGAAGTCTCCCTTGCGCAGGTTCACGATCCACGACATCCCGAGGTCATCGGGGGTGACGGTCCCGTCGGTGTCCTGCCCGACGATCACGAATCCCTTCTCCGCGCGCAGGACGTCCATCGCCCCGGTCCCGTAGGGGGTGATGCCGAACGGCCGCCCGGCCTCCAGCAGCGCCTCCCAGACGTGCCGCCCGTGCCAGCCGGCGACGTGCACTTCGAAGGCGAGCTCGCCGGAGAAGGAGACCCGCGCCAGCCGCGCCGGGACGCCGGCGACCTCGCCGTCCCGCCAGGTCATGAACGGGAAGGCGGCGAGCGAGACGTCCACGTCTGTGCCGACCGCCCGCAGCACCGCGCGTGCCTCCGGCCCGGCCACGGCGATGGTCGCCCACTGCTCGGTCACGCTGGTGCAGTGGACGCGCAGGTCGGGCCATTCCGTCTGGAGCCACTCCTCGAACCGGTCGAGCACGCGCGCCGCCCCGCCGGTGGTGGTCGTCACCAGGTAGCGGTCGGTGGCCAGGCGCATCGCGACGCCGTCGTCGAAGACCATCCCGTCCAGGCCGAGCATCAGGCCGTAGCGGATTCGGCCCACCTCCAGGCGCGACATCGCGCCCGAGTACATGCGGTCGAGGAACACCGGCGCGTCCGCGCCGACGACCTCGATCTTGCCGAGCGTCGAGGCGTCGATCATCCCGACGCCGGTCCGCACGGCCGCGCACTCGCGCAGGACCGCGTCCCACATCGACTCGCCGTCGCGCGGGAAGTACCGCGGGCGCTTCCACTGGCCGACGTCCTCGAACACTGCCCCTCGCTCGACGTGCGCCGCGTGCATCGGCGTCCGGCGGACGGCGTCGAACAGGGCGCCCCGGAAGGGGCCGGCGAGCACGTGGTAGGGGACCGGCGACCACGGCGGGCGGGCGCTGGTCGGGCCCTGCGCTCCCGCGCCGGCGCCCAGGAGCTGGTTGACGACCTCCGCGGCGAGCGTGCCCGACGCCCGGCCCTGGTCGACCGCGGTGCCGATGGTGGTGTGGCGCTTGACGTGCTCGACGCTGCGCAGGCCGGTCCCGAGCGCGGCGGCGACGTCGGCGACGGTCTGGTCGCGTTGCGGGTCGACGAAGTGCTCGGAGAGGTCGTCGGCGGGCACGTACCAGCAGGGCTCGGCGGCGGGGACCTCGCCGGCCGCCGCGCCCACCACCGAGAGCCAGCCCGGCCCGCCGTCGGGCACGAAGCAGCTCCGATCGGTCACGTAGCGCAGGCCGCCGCCGATCGCGCGGTGGAGCTGCGTCACGGGGTTCCAGCCGCCCGAGACCGCCAGCAGGTCGGCCTCCAGGCGGGTGCGGGCGCCGTCGGGCCCGGTGGCGACGGCCGCGCTGACCCGCTCCGTGCCTTCCGTCGAGGAGACCACGGTCCGCGCCAGCACCTGGAACCCGTCAGCCCGCGCCCGCTCCTGCGCGGCGGCCTCCTGCCGGGCGTCGACGATCGCGACCACCCGGGCGCCGGCCCCGCGCAGCGCGGCGGCGGCCAGGTAGCCGGCGTCGCCGGTGGTGAACACCACGGCCCGCTCGGCGGGAAGCACGCCGAACCGGTCGAGGTAGGTGAGGGCGGCGCCGGAGAGCATCACGCCCGGGCGGTCGTTCCCGGCGAAGGCGATGGGCCGCTCGTGGGCGCCGGTGGCGAGCACGACGCGCCTGGCGCGGACGTGCCAGATCCGCTGGACCGGGCGGGAGCGCTCGTGCACGACGACGTAGCCCGCGTCATAGACGCCCAGCGCCGCGGCATCCGAGAGCAGCGTGACGTCCTCCGCGGCGCGCAGCTCGGCGGCGACGGCGTCCACCCACTCCCACGCGGGGCGCCCCTCGACGGTCTCGAACGACCGCGCGGTCCCGCCCACCCACGACCGCTCGTCGACCAGCAGCACCCGGTCGCCACGCGCGGCGGCCTTGGAGGCGGCGCGCAGGCCCGCCACGCCGGCGCCGACCACCAGCGTCTCGACGTGCGCGTGCCGGTGCTGGCTCGGCGGCGCCGGGACCCGCGACCCGGGCAGCCGGGCGACCCCGTTGACCGCGGCGGCCGCGAGCCCGTCGACCAGCGGGACCATGGTGGCCGGCGCGATCAGGTCGAACCAGGGCGCGGATACCTCCACGAAGGCGCAGGGCTCCTCGGGCCCGGCGGTCATCACCCCGCGCGGCCGCCCCAGCAGCGGCGAACGGAAGGCGCCGTCCAGCCCGTTGCTGAGCAGCGCGGAGGCGAGCGTGTCGCCCTCCAGCCCCTGGTACTGGAGCCCGCCGAAGCGGAAGCCGAGCGGCGCGCCGCGGTCGACCCTGCCGCCGGCGGGCAGCCGCCGCACCTATGCCTCCATGAGGTCGTTGGTGGCCGTGTCCCGGACCAGGGAGAACCAGCGCCGGCACCCGTGCGCGTGGTACCAGCGCTCGGCGAACGGGCCCTTGGGGTTGTCGCGCATGAACAGGTAGTCCGCCCAGGCCAGGTCGTCGAGCGCCTCGGGGTCGGCGGGGTAGGCGACGCCGGCCTGCCCGCCGTAGCTGAACTCGACCTCGTCGCGCGGCCCGCACCACGGGCAGGGGACCAGCAGCATCAGTGGGCGACCGCCGCGGCGCCGTGCTCGTCGATCAGGGCGCCGCTGGTGAAGCGCTCGAGCGCGAACGGTGCCGCCAGCTCCGCCGGCTCGCCCTTGGCGATGGTCTCGGCGAGCACCCATCCGGAGCCCGGCGTCGCCTTGAACCCGCCCGTCCCCCAGCCGCAGTTCAGGAACAGCCCCTCGATCGGGGTGCGGCCGATGATCGGCGACGCGTCGGGGCAGACGTCGACGATCCCGCCCCAGGTCCGCAGCAGCTTGGCGTGGGCGAAGATCGGGAAGAGCTCCAGCGCCGCCGCGAGCTGCCGCTCGATCACGTGGAAGGAGCCCCGCTGCGTGTAGGAGTTGTACGGGTCGATCCCGGCGCCCATCACCAGCTCGCCCTTGTCGGCCTGCGAGACGTAGACGTGGACCGCGTTCGACATCACCACGCAGCCGAGCACCGGCTCCAGCAGGACCGAGACCAGCGCCTGGAGGGGATGGGACTGCAACGGCAGCCGCAGCCCGACCATGGCGGCCAGCACCGAGGTGTGCCCGGCCGCGACCAGCGCGACGTTGGGGGCGGCGATGGTCCCGCGGGTGGTCTGGACGCCCCGCACCCGGCCGCCCGGGTCGCGGGCGAACCCGGTCACCTCGCAGTGCTCGACGATGTCGACGCCGAGGCGGTCGGCCCCGGTCGCGAACCCCCAGGCGACCCGGTCGTGGCGCGCGATGCCGCCGCGCCGCTGGAGCGTCGCCCCGAGGACCGGGTACCTGACGTCCGGCGAGACGTTGACGATCGGGCAGAACTCGGCCACCTCCGCCGCGCTGAGCCACTCGGCGTCCACGGCGTTCATGGCGTTGGCGTTCACGCGGCGCAGCGAGGAGCGCTCGTCGTTCAGGTCGTGCGCGAGGTTGAGGACGCCACGCTGGCTGAACTCGAGGTCGAAGCCGAGGTCCTCCTCCAGCCCCTCCCAGAGCTTCAACGAGTGCTCGTAGATCCCCGCCGACGCGTCCCAGAGGTAGTTCGAGCGGATGATGGTGGTGTTCCGCGCGGTGTTGCCGCCGCCGAGCCAGCCCTTCTCGAGCACGCACACGTCGGTGATGTCGTGGTTGCGCGCGAGGTAGTAGGCGGTCGCGAGGCCGTGTCCCCCACCACCGACGACGATCACGTCGTAGGACCGCTTGGGCTCCGCGGCCCGCCAGTACCGCATGACGCCCGAGCCTAACCAGCCCCGATTGCGCAAGGCAAGATAGAGTTGCGCCATGAGCGACGACCAGGTCGGCGGGGTCCAGTCGGTCACCCGCGCGGTGCGGGCGCTCGAACTGATCGCCGAGGAGGGCGAGCTCGGGGTGACCGACCTCGGGCGCGGGCTCGGTGTCCACAAGGCCACCGCCTCCCGGCTCGCCGCGACGCTCGCCGCCGGCGGGCTGATCGAGCGCGACCCCGTCACCGACCGGTACCGCCTCGGGCTCGGCCTGATCCGGCTGGTCGGCGCGGCGATGGCGAGCATCGATCTGGTCCGCACCGCCCATCCGGTGCTCGAGGAGCTGGCCGACCGGACGCACGAGACCGTCAACATCGGTGTGCTCTCAGGCGGTGGCGTCGTCTACGTCGACCAGGTCTCCAGCGCGCACCTGGTCGCGACCACCAACTGGGTGGGGCGGCGGACACCGCTGCACGGCAGCTCCAGCGGCAAGGTCTTCCTGGCGCACATGCCGGAGCCCGAGCGCCAGCGGATCCTGGAGCGGCCGCTGGAGGCGCTGACCCGGCGCACGATGACCGACCCGGCGCGCCTGCGGCGGCAGCTCGAGGAGGTCCGGGTCCGCGGCTACGCCACCATCCAGGACGAGCTCGAAGAGGGGCTGAACGCCGTCGCGGCGCCGGTCTGGCGGTCAGGCGGCGACCTGGTCGCCGCCCTGTCGGTCTCAGGACCGTCGTTCCGCGTCCGGTCGATCGACCTCCCGCGCCTTGGCCGCCTCACCGTCGACGCCGCCGACGCGGTGTCGTGGCGGCTCGGCCACGCCGGGCGGCGCGGGGACTGAGCCAGGGCCGGCGGTCAGCCGGTCCGGCTGGTGGCGGTGGAGGTCGACGTGCTCCGGCGGGAGCGGCGTGTTGCCGAGGATCAGGTCCGCCGCGCGCTCGGCCACCATCATCACCGGGGCGTAGATGTTGCCGTTGGTGAGGTAGGGCATCACCGACGCGTCCACCACCCGAAGCCCCCGCAGCCCGTGGACCCGCATGCTGGACGGGTCGACCACCGACCCGGGCCCGGTGCCCATCTTGCAGGTGCAGGACGGGTGGAGCGCGGTCTCGCCCTCCCGGCCGACCCAGTCCAGGATCTCCTGGTCGGTCCGCACGGCCGGCCCCGGCGAGACCTCGCCCAGGTCGAACGGGCCGAAGGCGGGCTGGCCAAGGATGTGGCGGGCGACCCCGACCGCCTCGACCCATTCCCGCCGGTCCTGCTCGGTCGACAGGTAGTTGAACCGGAGCGCCGGGTGGGCGCGCGGGTCGTCGCTGATGATCTTCACCGAGCCGCGCGCGTCGGAGAGCATCGGCCCGATGTGCACCTGGTAGCCGTGGCCGCCGGCAGGCTTGGAGCCGTCGTAGCGGATCGCGATCGGCAGGAAGTGCAGCATCAGGTTGGGGTAGGCGAGCGCCTGGTTGCCGCGGACGAAGCCGCCGGCCTCGAAATGGTTGCTTGCGCCTGGCCCTCTGTGGCCGAGCAGCCACCGCAGCGCCACCCCGGGGCGGTTCCGGTACTTCAGGTAGGGCGCGACCGAGACGGGCTGCGCGCAGGCGTGCTGCACGTACACCTCAAGGTGGTCCTGGAGGTTCTCGCCGACGCCCGGCAGGTCCTGGACCACCTCGATACCGAGCGCCCGCAGCTGGTCCGCGTTGCCCACCCCGGAGAGCTGGAGCGTCTGGGGCGAGTTGAAGGCGCCGCCGCAGAGGATCACCTCGCCGGCCCGCACCTGCCTGGCGGCCCCGTTGCGGCGCGTGTACTCGACCCCGACCGCTCGGGTGCCCTCGAACTGGATGCTGGTGACCAACGTCCGGGTAGCGACGTCGAGGTTCGGCCGGCCGATGACCGGGTGCAGGTAGGCGCGCGCCGCCGACAGGCGCCGGCCCTGGTGGATGTTGCGGTCGAAGGGCGCGAAGCCCTCCTGCCGGTAGCCGTTCAAGTCGACGGTGGTCAGGTACCCCGCCTGCCCCACCGCCTCGAAGAACGCACCGAACAGCGGGCCGGAGGCCGGTCCGCGCTCCAGCACCAGCGGCCCGGCGTGGCCCCGGTAGGCGTCGGCGGGGTCCGCCGCCAGGCAGGTCTCCATCCGCTTGAAATACGGAAGGCAATGGGCGTAGTCCCAGGTCTCCATGCCCGGATCGCCCGCCCAGCGCTGGTAGTCCAGCGGGTTGCCGCGCTGGAAGATCATGCCGTTGATGCTGCTGGAGCCTCCCAGCAGCTTGCCGCGCGCGTGGTAGATCCGTCGCCCGTGCAGGTGGGGCTCGGGCTCGGACTGGTACCGCCAGTCGTAGAACCGGCTGCCGATCGGGAACGAGAGGGCCGCCGGCATGTGGACGAAGAGGTCCCAGCGGTAGTCGGGCCGTCCGGCCTCGAGCACCAGGACCCTCGTCGAGGGGTCGGCGCTCAGGCGGTTGGCCAGGACGCTCCCCGCCGAGCCTCCCCCGACGATCACGAAGTCATACCCCGATGACGTCGCCATGCGCTGTAGTCTGCCTGACGCGTGAAGGCGCGCGGAAGGGGGTGGGAGTGGACGCGTACACCGCGGCGATCCAGACCGTGGAGGCCGCCCGGCGGGACGGCGTGCCCCTCAAGCTGCTGGGCGGGCAGGCGATCCGCTACCTCACGCCCGACTTCCCACCGCGGCGGCGCGGGGACCAGGACATCGACTTCGCCTCGGTCGCCGGCGCGAGCCGGCCGGTGACCGAGCTGCTGACGGGGCTCGGATTCGAGGGCGACCGGCGGTTCAACAACCTGCACGGGCACCGGCAGCTCTACTTCCGGTCGCCCGAGGGGATCCCGGTGGACGTCATCATGAACCGGCTCAACATGTGCCACGTGCTGGAGTTCTCCGGCCGCATCGACCGCCTGCCGATGACGCTGGACGTCAGCGACCTGCTCCTCTCCAAGCTCCAGGTGGTCCGGCAGACCGAGAAGGACGTGCACGACATCGTCTACCTGCTCGCCGCCCACCAGGTCCGCGCGGGCGACCAGCCGGGGACGATCGGGCTGGCGCGGTTCGCCGAGGTCCTGGCGGGCGACTGGGGCTGGTGGCGCACCACCATCGGCAACCTCGACCGTGTCGTCGAGCTGGTGCGGGGCGAGCTGGCGCGGCTCGTGCCGGCGGGGGCGCCGCACGACCCGGTCGAGCAGGCGATCGCCCTGCGTCGCTACGCGGACACGATGCCCAAGCGCCTCAAGTGGAAGCTCCGGGCCCGGGTCGGGGAGCTCGCCCAGTGGTACGAGCTCCCCGAGGAGGTCGCGCACTAACCCGGTCGCCTGTGTTGCTCACTGCGCAACGCCCACCTTGCCTCACAGATCACAGAAATCAACGATTTGGCGTCAACGGTGGGGTTAGCGACGATGAGGCAGGCATGCGGATCTTCTTTGTGACCGACCTGCACGGGTCGGAGATCTGCTGGCGGAAATTCCTCAACGCTGGAGCGTTCTTCGACGCCGACGTCGTCGTCCTTGGCGGCGACATCACCGGCAAGGCCATGGTGCCGATCGTCCAGCGTCCAGGCGGCAGCTGGGACGCCTCCTTGCAGGATCGCCACGAGACGCTGGAGACCGAGGGCGAGGTCGAGGAGTTCGGCAAGCGGGTGATGAACCGCGGCTACTACCCGATCCGGGTGTCGGAGGAGGAGTACCGGGCGCTGCAGGCGGATGAGGAGCTGGTCGACAAGCGCTTCAAGGAGGTCATGCTCGAGGGCACCGAGCGCTGGATCGCGATGGCCGAGGACAGGCTCGCCGGCACCGGGATCCGCGTGGTCGCCTGCCCGGCCAACGACGACGTGTTCGAGATCGACGACCTCCTGGCCGGCGCGCGGGTCGTCGAGACCGGGGACGAGGACCATCCCATCGAGCTCGGCGACTTCACGATGGTCTCGATGGGGTGGACCAACCCCACGCCGTGGCACACGTTCCGCGAGGCAGAGGAGCCGGAGCTGGCGCGCCGGATCGAGCGGGCGCTCGCCCACGCGGGCGACCCGTCGACCACGATCTTCAACTTCCACGCCCCGCCGCACGGTTCCAAGCTCGACAACGCGCCAGCGCTCAACCCCGACCTGAGCTACGTCTCCGGCGGGCAGGCGCTGCGCCCGGTCGGCTCCACGTCGGTGCGCGAGGCGATCCGGCGCTTCCAGCCGCTGCTCTCCCTGCACGGCCATATCCACGAGAGCAGGGGCTCGGCCAGGATCGGCAGCACGCTCGCGCTCAACCCGGGCAGCGCCTACGAGGAAGGGGTTCTTCAGGCGGCGATCGTGAACCTCGACCCCAGGAAGCGGAAGGTCAGGACCTATCAGCTGGTCAACGGCTAGATGAGCGCCAGCCGCCGAGGCGGGCTGGGGCTGAAAGGGGACACGGATGGCAGTGGCAGGGGAAGCACCCACGCTGTTCCTCCGCAAGGCGACCGGGCTGGTCAAGGGATGGTCGAAGTTCGACGCCTTCCTGTACTCGTTCATGTCGGTCAACTTCGTGACGCTCGGGCTGTTCTTCAGCCTGTCCGTGCTCGGGTTCGTGCCGACCGGCCAGATCCTCTCCGCCCTGGTGATCACCGGGGTGTTCATGACCTTCCTGGTGATCACCTACGCGGGGCTCATCTCCGTCATGCCCCGCGCCGGCGGGGATTACGTGTGGCAGAGCCGCGTGCTGGGCGGCGGCATCGCCTTCGTGCTGGCCGTCACCGGATGGTGGTTCATCCTCTGGTACTGGGCGCCGGTCTACGCCAACATCCTCAACGTCGAGGTGTTCCAACCGCTGCCTGATCACCGTGGCACTGGCCGGCCTGCTGGTGTCGCTGGGGATGGAGGTGTACGCGAAGGTCCAGAAATTCTGCTTCTACCTCGGGATCGCCGCGCTCGCCCTGGTGTTCCTGGTGATGCTGTTCGGCTCCCGGAGCGGCTTCCAGTCCGCCTTCAACCAGGAGTCCAGCAACCTGTTCGGCGCCAGCGGCGACACCTACGCCAAGACGCTGCAGCTCGCCGGCGGCGCCAAGGTGGTGCCTGACCTCGGGTTCTCACCGCTCTTCGGCGGCTCGCTGCTGCTGATCCCGTTCCTCGCCTTCTGGATCCTGTACCCGAACTGGGGCGCGACGCTCTACGGTGAGGTCCGCGGGGCCAGCGACTTCCGGCGCGTGACCAGCGGGATGATGTGGGGCCTGTGGATCACGATCGCGATCGCGGTCGCCTTCGTCCTGCTGGCGGCCAAGTTCTTCGGATGGCAGTTCTTCAACGCGGCGAACCTCGCCTACTGGAACGTCGTCTACGGCACCGGCCAGGCGGCGATCCCGATCTGGCCCTACCCGCCGCTGCTGGCCAGCTTCATGTTCCACAACACGCTGCTGTCGGCGATCATCGTGCTGGTCTTCGGCGCCTGGTTCCTGGGGTGGGCGGGGACGCTGTTCCTGTCGTCGACGCGCGTGATCTTCGCGGCGGCCTTCGACCGGATCCTGCCCGAGCGGGTGGCCGACGTCTCCGGGCGCCGTCACGTCCCGGTCTGGGCGCTGCTGCTGATGCTGGTGCCCTCGGTGGTGGTGAGCGCGCTGTACGCCTACACGACCAACTTCCGCACCTACATCCTGGACGCGGTGCTGGTGATCGCGGTGACGTTCTTCGGGACGTCGATCGCGGCGATCCTGCTGCCGTGGCGGAAGAAGCGCCTCTACGAGGCCTCGCCGCTGGCCCGCTACAAGGTCGCCGGCATCCCGCTGATCTCCATCGCGGGCACCATCACCGCGCTGTTCCTCGGCTGGAACCTGTGGAAATGGTTCGCCGACAGCCTCTACGCGGTGAACAACAAGACCTCGCTGTGGTTCATGGGCGGGATGTACCTGCTGGCGCTGGTGATCTACGTCGTGGCGAAGGTCTACCGCGGGCGCCAGGGGATCGACCTGAACGCGATCCATCAGGAGATCCCGGTCGAGTAACCAGGCGGCGGGGTCCGTGGGAGGAGGCAGATGCGGGATCGCGCCCACACGGTGATCGTCGGCGCCGGCATCGTCGGCGCGAGCGCGGCCTACCACCTGGCCGAGCTCGGCCAGGCGGACGTGCTCGTGCTCGACCAGGGACCGCTGTTCTCCACCGGCGGTTCGACCTCGCACGCCCCCGGGCTGGTGTTCCAGACCAACGGCTCGCGGACCACCTGCCGCATCGCGCAGGACACCGTCGCGCTGTACCAGGGGCTCCGGTTCGAGGGCGAGCCGTGCTGGTACGGCGTCGGTTCCCTGGAGATCGCGACCACCCCGGCGCGGATGCGCGAGCTGAAGCGGCGGCTGGGGTGGTCGCGGTCGTACGGGATCGAGGGCGGCGAGCTGCTCACGCCCGCCCAGGCGGCCGAGCGGGTGCCGCTGCTCGACCCCGGCGCGATCCTCGGCGCGTACCGCGTGCCCAGCGACGGCATCGCCATGGCGGTGCCGATCGTGGCGGCGCTCGCCCGGGCGGCGGCCGCGAGAGGGGTGAGCTTCGCGGGCGGCGTCACCGTCACCGGCTTCGACGTCCAGCGGGGATGCGTGCACGGGGTCGAGACCGACGCCGGCCGGATCGAGTGCGAGCGCGTGCTCATCTGCGCCGGGATCTGGGGGCCCACGGTCGGCGCGATGGCGGGCGTGCCCGTGCCGCTGCTGGCCGTGCAGCACCAGCTCGTCTGGACGGACCCGGTCGACCAGCTCGCCGGCGAGACCCGCGAGGTCGTCCACCCGATCCTGCGCCACCAGGACATGGCGATGTACTTCCGCCATCGTGGCGACCACTATGCGGTCGGCAACTACCGGCACGAGCCGATCGCCACGGCGCAGCGCGACCTGCGCGCGCCGGGGGGCCGGATGCCCCCGGCGGTCATGCCGTTCTCCCCAGGCGACTTCGACGTGGCCGAGGCGGAGGCCGCGCGCGTCCTGCCGCCGCTCAAGGGCACGATGCGGCCGGCGGACCCGGAGCGCTCGATCAACGGGATGTTCTCGTTCACGCCCGACGGCGGCTCGATCGTCGGCGAGAGCGCGACGGTCGGGGGTGTCTGGGTCTGCGAGGCCGTCTGGATCACCCACGCCGGGGGCATGGGCCGCCAGGTCGCGGAGTGGATGGCGCTCGGCGAGCCGAGCTACGACCTCGCCGAGGCCGACGCCAACCGGTTCTACCCCTACCAGACCACCCCGCCGTACGTGCTGGAGCGCGGCGAGCAGCAGTACCGCGAGGTCTACGACATCATCCATCCGCGCCAGCAGCTGGCGCGCCCGCGGAACCTGCGCCTGACGCCCTTCCATGCGCGCCAGGCGGCGCTCGGCGCGAGCTTCGTGGTGGGAGCCGGCTGGGAGCGCCCGCAGTGGTTCGAGGCGAACCGGTCGCGGCTGGCCGGTGCGCCCTGGGAGCGCCGCGACGAGTGGGCGGCGCGGCTCTGGTCGCCGATCGAGGGCGCCGAGCACCTGGCGACGCGGCGCGACGCGGCCCTGTTCGACCTCACGGCCTTCGCGAAGTTCGAGGTCGAGGGCCCCGACGCCGAGGCGTTCCTCGAACGGATCTGCGCCAACCGGATCGGGCGGCCCGCCGGCACGATCGTGTACACGGCGATGCTCACCGCCCGCGGCGGGATCCGCTGCGACCTCACCGTCACCAGGGAGGCCGAGCACCGCTTCCGGGTGGTGACCGGAGGCGTCAGCGGCCAGCACGACCTCGCCTGGCTGCGGGCGCAGCTCCGCGACGGCGAGCGGGTGAGCGTCACCGAGCGCACCGGCTCGACGTTCGTGCTCGGCCTGTGGGGCCCCAGGGCACGCGCGATCCTTCAGGCCGTCACCGATGCGGACGTGTCCAACCAGGCCTTCCCCTACCTGACCGCCAGATATCTCCACATCGGTGAGGTCGGCCCCGTCTGGGCGCAGCGCATCAGCTACGTCGGCGAGCTCGGCTGGGAGCTGTACGGGGACTTCGCGATGGGCGATCGCGCCTGGGAGCTGCTCTGGGAGGCCGGACGCGACCACGGCCTGATCGCGGCGGGGCTCGGCGCCTTCGACACCCTGCGCCTCGAGAAGGGCTACCGGCTCTGGGGCCAGGACGTCCACACCGAGCACGACCCGCTGGAGGCCGGGCTGGGCTTCGCGGTGCGCTGGGCCAAGGACTTCCAGGGCAAGCAGGCACTGGCGGCGATCCGGGACCGGGGCGTGACCCACCGGCTGGTGCCGATGCTGCTGGACGACCACCTGGCCGTGGTGCTCGGCAAGGAGCCGGTCCGCGCCGGCGACGAGGTGGTCGGCTACGTGACCTCGGCCGGCTACGGCTACTCGATCGGCCGCGGGATCGCCTATGGCTATCTGCCCGTCGAGCTGGCGGCCGAGGGCACGAAGGTGGAGATCGAGTACTTCGACGAGCGGTACCCGGCGACCGTCGCCACCGAGCCGCTCGTCGACCCCAAGGGGGAACGGCTGAAGGGATAGCGAATGCCCGAAGAGCAGGAAGAGATCGTCCTGTCCGAGCTCAGTGACGAGGAGCTCGTGCGGCAGATGCACGACGACCTCTACGACGGCCTGGCCGACGAGATCGTCGAGGGCACCGCCATCCTGCTCGGACGCGGCTGGTCCGCTGGCGACGTGCTGAACAAGTCCCTGGTGGAGGGCATGCGGATCGTCGGCATCGACTTCCGCGACGGCGTGCTGTTCGTGCCGGAGGTGCTGCTGGCCGCCAACGCGATGAAGGCCGGGATGGTCGTGCTCCGCCCGCTGCTCGCCGAGACCGGCGCCGAGCGGATGGGCAAGGTCGTGATCGGCACGGTCAAGGGCGATATCCACGACATCGGCAAGAACCTCGTCGCGATGATGCTGGAGGGCGCCGGCTTCGACGTGGTCGACATCGGCATCAACAACCCGGTCGAGAACTACCTCGCCGCGCTCGACCAGCACCAGCCGGACATCCTCGGGATGTCGGCCCTGCTCACCACCACGATGCCCTACATGAAGGTGGTCATCGACGAGCTCGTCGCCAAGGGCGTCCGCGACGACTACATCGTGCTGGTCGGCGGCGCGCCGCTGAACGAGGAGTTCGGCAAGGCGGTCGGCGCCGACGCGTACTGCCGCGACGCCGCCGTCGCGGCCGAGACGGCGCAGGCGCTGGTGCTGGAGCGCCGCGCCTCCGGCTCGACCGCCGGAGGGGGTCAGCCGTGACGGCGGCTCCGCGGCTGCTGGTGATCGCCTGCGGAGCGATCGCGCGGGAGGTGCTCGCCGTGATCCGGCTGAACCGCTGGTCGAACGTGACGCTCAGGTGCCTGCCGGGCAAGCTCCACAACGCCCCCGGCCGGATCGCCGAGCAGGTGGACGCCAAGCTGCGCGAGGCCGAGACGGAGGGGCGCTGGGACCGCGTGTTCGTCGCCTACGGCGACTGCGGCACGGGTGGAGCGCTCGACCGCGTCGTCTCGGCCCACGGCGTCGAGCGCCTCCCGGGCGACCACTGCTACGCGTTCCTGGCCGGCGTGGACGACTGGCTGGCGATGCACGAGGCGGAGCCGCGGACCTTCTACCTGACCGATTTCCTGTGCCGCCACTTCCGGCGGCTGGTGGTCGAGGGGCTGGGGCTCGACCAGCACCCCGAGCTGCTGCCCGACTACTTCGGAAGCTACCGGCGGGTCGTCTACCTGGCCCAGACCGACGATCCGGCGCTGGTCCGCGGGGCGCGCGAGGCGGCCGCCCACCTCGGCCTGGAGCTGGAGGTCCGGCGCACCGGCCTCGGCGACCTGCGCCCGGCGCTGGAGCGCGTTTTGGGTGCGCGGCCATGAGCGACACCGTCCTGTCCTCGGCGACCAGGGAGGTCGTGATCGGCTTCGACCGTCCGTTCGTGATGATCGGCGAGCGGATCAACCCGACCGGGCGCCGCAAGCTGGCGGAGGAGCTGGCGGCCGGCGACTTCTCGACGGTGGGCGCGGACGCGCTCGCGCAGGTCGAGGCCGGCGCCCAGATGCTCGACGTGAACGCCGGGATCCCCCTGGCCGACGAGCCCGCGATCCTCGCGCAGGTGGTCGAGCTGGTGCAGTCGATCACCGAGGTGCCGCTGTGCATCGACTCCTCGATCGTCGAGGCGCTCGAAGCGGGCCTTGCCGCCTACCGGGGCAAGGCGCTCGTCAATTCCGTGACCGGCGAGGAGGCGCAGCTCCAGCGGGTGCTGCCGCTGGTCGCGCGGCACGGCGCCGCGGTGGTGGCGATCAGCAACGACGAGACCGGCATCTCCGAGGACCCTGACGTGCGCTTCGAGGTGGCGCGCAGGATCGTCGAGCGGGCCGCCGACCACGGCATCGCGCGCGCCGACGTGGTGGTCGACCCGCTGGTCATGCCGATCGGCGCGATGGCCACCGCCGGCCAGCAGGTCTTCCGCCTGGTGCGGCGGCTGCGGGAGGAGCTCGGCGTCAACACCACCTGCGGCGCCTCCAACATCGCCTTCGGCCTGCCGAGCCGGCACGCGCTCTCGGCGGCGTTCCTGACCATGGCGGCGACCTCGGGAATGACCTCGGCGATCACCAACGTGCTCAGCGAGGACATCCGGCGGGCGGTCGCCGCCGCGGACGTGCTGCTCGGCCACGACCGCGACTGCATGACCTGGATCGGCCGCTATCGCGAGGGCGCCGCGCCCCCTGGGGAGCGGGCCGACGGGGCCGGCGGCCGCCGGCGTGGCGGCCGGGAGGGCCGCCGCCGAGCGACGGCGCAGGAGCCGTGAGCCAGCCGTCCGGGGCGGGTGCCGGGGGGCGGGCCGAGGTGCGTGCCGTCTTCACCCCTTCGGGCAGGCGAGGCGCGTTCGCCGCCGGCACCAGCGTGCTCGAGGCGGCGCGGGCGCTGGGCGTCGACCTCGACTCGGTCTGCGGCGGGCGCGGGATCTGCGGGCGCTGCCAGATCGTCGTGAGCGAGGGCACGCACGCCAAGCTCGCCATCGACTCGCGCGCCGAGCACCTGACGCCGTTCAGCGAGCCGGAGGAGCTGTACCGGGCCAGGCGTGAGCTCGCGCCCGGCCGGCGGCTGGGCTGCCACGCGCGGCTGCTCGGCGACGTGGTCCTCGACGTGCCCCCGGAGAGCCAGCTCCACCGCCAGGTCGTCCGCAAGGACGCGGACGCGCGGGCCATCGAGCTCGATCCGGTCCTGCGGCTGCATCACGTCGAGGTCGAGGAGCCCTCGCTCGGCGCGCAGCGTAGCGACCTCGCGCGGATGCTGGAGGCGCTGGAGCGGGAATGGGGGCTGACCGGCCTGGAGGCCGATCCCCACGTGCTGCGGACGCTCCAGGCAACCCTCAGGGCCGGCAAGTGGGCGGTGACCGTGGCCGTGCACGACGGCTCCACGATCACCGCCGTCTGGCCCGGCTTCCGTGACATCGCCCTCGGGATCGCCTTCGACGTCGGCTCGACGACGGTCGCCGGGCATCTCTGCGACCTGGCGACGGGGGAGGTGCTCGCCAGCGCGGGTGCGATGAACCCCCAGATCCGCTTCGGCGAGGACCTGATGAGCCGGGTCAGCTACGTGATGCTGCACCCGGGCTCGGTCGACGCGCTGGCCCGCGCCGTGCGGGGCTGCCTGAACGACCTGGTCGCCGAGCTGACCGCCGAGGCCGGGTTCGAGCCGACCGACGTGCTGGAGGTGACGCTGGTCGGCAACCCGGTGATGCACCACCTCGCGCTCGGCATCGACCCCACTGAGCTCGGCGGCGCCCCGTTCGCGCTCGCCACCGACCTGGCGCTGCGGCTCCGGGCGGCGGAGGACCTGGAGCTCGGCGTGCACCCCGGCGCGCGCGCCTACGTGCTGCCGTGCATCGCCGGCCACGTCGGCGCCGACACCGCCGGGGTGCTGCTGGCCGAGGCGCTGCTGGCGGCCTCCAGCCCGACCGGGCCGGCGTTCGAGGGGGCGCAGATCTCGGCTGGGCAGCGGGCGGCGCCCGGCGCGATCGAGCGCGTCCGGATCGACCGCGCGACCCTGGAGCCCCGGGTCCGCGTGATCGGCACGCCGGCCTGGTCGGACGAGCCCGGGTACGCCGGTACCACGGTCACCGGGATCTGCGGGTCCGGGATCATCGAGGCGGTCGCCGAGCTGTACCTGGCGGGGATCCTCACCGCCGACGGCGTGCTCGACGGCGCGGCCGCGGCACGATCGCCGCGGGTGGTCGCCGACGGGCGGACCTTCGCGTACGTGCTGCACGACGGGGCGGGCGGCCGCCTCGCCGGCGCGTTCGGGGCCCACATCGACCCCGTCCACGCGCTGGTGCTCGGGATGGTCCCCGACTGCGACCCGGCGGCGGTCACCGCCGCCGGGAACGCCGCCGGGACCGGCGCGCGGATCGCGTTGCTGAACGGCCGGGCGCGCGGCGAGATCGAGGCACTGGTGCGCCGCGTCGAGAAGGTCGAGACCGCTGTCGAGGCGAGGTTCCAGGAGCACTTCGTCGACGCGATGGCGATCCCGCACGCACGCGATCCCTACCCGCGGCTGCCACCGGCGGCCAGCGGCCGCGACGTCGCCGCCGGTCAGCGAGCGGCAACCACAGGAGCGCGACATGACCACCGACACCGGACCGAGAGGTCGGCGGAGCGGCCGCGAGGCCCGCCGGGCCGCCCGACTGCACGCGGTCGCCGACAGGGTCCCCTTCATCACCCGCACGATGACCCCGCTGGAGATCCTCTCCACCGAGGGCCTCGAGCTCATCGAGCACAACGCGGACACCATCCTCGAGCAGGTCGGCATCGAGTTCCGCGACCCGGAGGCGCTGGAGACCCTGAAGGCGGCCGGCGCCGACGTCGCGGGACCTCGACGGCGGCCGGCGCTACGGCACCATCGAGGACTTTCGGAACTTCGTCAAGTTGACCTACCTGTCGCCCTACCTGCACCACAGCGGCGGGACGGTCTGCGAGCCGGTCGACCTGCCGGTGAACAAGCGGCACTACGACATGGTGTATGCCCACGTGCGCTGGTCCGACAAGCCGTTCATGGGCTCGGTCACCCACCCCGATCGCGCGCGCGACACCGTCGAGATGGCGCGCATCCTGTTCGGCGCCGATCGGCTGGAGCGCGACTGCGTGCTGCTCAGCCTGATCAACGCGAACTCCCCGCTGGTGTGGGACGCCACCATGCTGGGCGCCGCCAAGGTCTACGCGCAGGCCAACCAGGCCGTGCTGATGACGCCGTTCATCCTCGCCGGCGCCATGAGCCCGGCGACGGTGGCGGGCACCGCCACCCAGACGCTCGCCGAGGCGCTGGCGGGGATGGCCTACGTCCAGCTCGTCCGCCCGGGAGCTCCGGTGGTGTTCGGCTCGTTCGCCTCCTCGATGTCGATGCAGTCGGGCGCCCCGACCTTCGGCACGCCAGAGCCCGCGCTGGTGCTCTACACCCTGGCGGCCTGCGCGCGGCGGCTCGGCGTGCCGTTCCGCAGCGGCGGCGCGCTGACCGCCTCGAAGGTCCCCGACGCCCAGGCCGCCTACGAATCGGCCAACACCATGCAGCCGACGCTGCTGGCCGGCGTGCACTTCGTGCTGCACGTCGCCGGCTGGCTGGAGGGCGGCCTGGCGATGGGCTACGAGAAGTTCGTGCTCGACGCCGACCAGGCCGGGGCGTGGCGCTCCTTCGCCGCGGGCGTCGACCTGTCACCCAACGGGCAGGCGCTGGAGGCGATCCGGGAGAACGCCCCGGGAAAGCACTTCCTGGGCTCGGCGCACACGCTGGCGAACTTCGAGACGGCCTTCTACCGGTCGGCGGTGGCCGACAACAACTCCTTCGAGCAGTGGGAGCTGGAGGGCTCGCTCGACGCTGCGGCGCGGGCGAACGCCGCCTGGAAACGGATGCTCGCGGAGTACCAGCCTCCGCCGATCGACGAGGCCGTCGACGAGGAGCTGCGCGAGTGGATCGACCGGCGGAAGGCGTCCTTCCCCGACTCCAACGTCTGACTCGGCTCAGGCCGGGAGCGGCGGCGGGGTGCTGCGGTTGATCCAGGTCGGGTCCATGGTCCGCTCCCCGACCACGTCGAGGGCATCGAGCCGGGCGATGTCGTCGGCCGACAGGTCGACGTCGACGGCGCCGAGGTTCTCCTCGATGTAAGCGATCCGCTTGGTGCCCGGGATCGGCACCACGTCGGGGCCCTTGGCCAGCAGCCAGGCCAGCGCGATCTGGCCGGAGGTGGCGCTGTGGGCTGCCGCGATGTCGCGCACCACGCCGACCGAGGTCAGGTTGGCGTCGAAGGCGTCGCGGGCGAAGCGCGGGTAGGTCCGGCGCACGTCCCCCTCTGGCAGGTCGTCGACCGAGGCGATCCGGCCGGTGAGGACGCCGCGGCCGAGCGGGCTGAACGGCACGATGCCGATGCCCAGCTGCCGGCACGTCGGCACGATCTGGTCCTCGACGTCGCGGCTCCACAGCGACCACTCGCTCTGGAGCGCCGCGATCGGATGGACGGCGGCGGCGCGGCGGATGGTGTCGACCGACGCCTCGGAGAGGCCGAGGTGTCGCACCTTGCCCTGGGCGACCAGCTCCGCCATGGCGCCGACGGTCTCCTCGATCGGCACGTCCGGGTCGGCCCGGTGCTGGTAGTAGAGATCGATGTGGTCGATGCCGAGCCGGCGCAGCGACCGCTCGACCGCCGACCGCACGTAGTCGGGCGTGCCCCTGACGACGGACGGCCGCCCTGTCCGTGGTGGTGAGACGATGCCGAACTTGGTGGCGATCACGACCTCGTCGCGGCGCCCCACGATGGCGGCGCCGACGACCTCCTCGCTCGGGCCGTAGGCGTCGGCGGTGTCGAGTAGCGTGGTGCCGAGGTCGACGGCGCGCCGGATCGTCTCGGTCGCGTCGACGCCCTCGAAGCCACCGTAGGTCGGGCTGAAGCTCATGCATCCGAGACCGACGGCGCCGACCTCCAGGCCCTCGGCGCCCAGGATGCGGGTGGGAATTGCCATGGAGACCCTTCCGTGTCGGGAACCGGCTGATTGCCCCTCACGGTACCGGCACCGGGCGGCCGAGCGGCTGTCCCGGCTCGGGGAGCGGCGCGTTGATCGCCAGGTGAACGGAGCCGGCTTCGCGGAGGTGGTCGTATCGTGGCGGGCGACCGAGACCCGCGAGAAGCCTGGAGGGGCGGGGGGCCTGGAGCTGTGCGCACCAGCACGGAGGTCGAGGACCTGCTGCGGGAGCTGGCGCCGCGGGTGCTCGGCGTGCTGGTCCGGCGCCATGGCGGCTTCGACACCTGCGAGGACGCGGTCCAGGAGGCGCTGCTGGCGGCCGCGGCCCAGTGGCCGGCCGAAGGGGTGCCGGCCAACCCGACGGGCTGGCTGATCACGGTGGCCTCCCGCCGGCGGATCGAGCTGCTGCGCGGGGAGGTGGCCCGCCGCCGCCGGGAGGAGTCCGCCGCCGCGCTGGCGCCGCCGGGCCCCGAACCGGCGGCCGTCGACGACACGCTCACCCTGCTGCTGCTGTGCTGCCACCCCTCGCTCACCCAAGCCTCCCAGGTGGCGCTGACCCTGCGCGCCGTGGGCGGGCTGTCCACCGCCGAGATCGCCCGCGCCTTCCTGGTCCCGGAGGCCACCATCGGCCAGCGCATCAGCCGGGCCAAGCAGCGGATCAAGGCCAGCGGCGCCGAGTTCCGGATGCCCCCGCAAGCCGAACGCTCCCAGCGGATGGCGGCGGTCCTCCAGGTGCTGTACCTGATCTTCAACGAGGGCTACACCGCCAGCTCCGGGCCAGCCCTGCACCGCGTCGAGCTCACCAGCGAGGCAATCCGGCTGACCCGGCAGCTCCACGATCGCCTGCCCGACGACGGCGAGGTCGCCGGGCTGCTGGCACTGATGCTGCTCACCGACGCCCGCCGCCCCGCACGGACCCGCCCGGACGGCGCCCTGGTCCCGCTGGCGGAACAGGACCGCGGCCGCTGGGACGCCCGGGCCATCGCCGAAGGGGTCGCGCTGATCAGCCAGGCCCTGGCCAGCGCGCCGATCGGCCCTTACCAGCTCCAGGCCGCGATCGCCGCCGTCCACGACGAGGCGCCCCGGGCCGAGGACACCGACTGGCCACAGATCCTGGGGCTGTACGACCTGCTGGACAGCATCGCGCCCGGGCCGATGGTCACCCTCAACCGGATCGTCGCCGTCGCCATGGTCGAGGGCCCTCGCGCCGGACTGGAGCAGCTCGCGGCCGCGGAGGCCGACCCCGCGCTGGCCGGCCACCACCGGGTCGATGCCGTCCGCGCCCACCTGCTCGACCTCGCCGGTGAGCGGGAGGCCGCCCGCGCCCATTACCAACTGGCCGCCCGCCGCACCCTCAGCATCCCCGAGCGCCACTACCTCGAGTCCCGCGCCGCCCGATAGGCCAGGCCCGCCGAGATCCTGGAGCGCTTCGTGCTGCCCTCGACCCACGGCCCCGTCGAGCACCGCAAGACCGCGTGCCTCCAAGGCCACGTCCGCACGGAGCCTCGTCAATCAGCCAGCCAGTTCTCCACTTTGAGATCTGGGACCCGGCTGAAGTGACGGACGTTGCCGGTCACGACGACCAATCCTCTGGAGAGTGCGATCGAGGCGATGCGCAGGTCGGGCTCGTCCAATCGTCGGCCATCCGCCTCCAGGCGGGCTCGAAGCGGTCCATAGACCTCAGCGGCCCGCTCGTCGAAGGGAAGGACCGGCAAGGCGCCGATAACGAGTTCGCGGACCTTCTGGGTCAGGGTGGCACTGCCTCGCTTGGCGGCTCCATAGAGCAGCTCTCCGAGGGTGACCGCGGTGGTGAATTGCTCCTCGGGCGGCGTGCGCGCGAGACGGCGGATGAGCGAGAGCGGTGGATCGCGCCGTATCACCGCGCTGAGGGTATCGGTGTCGAAGCAGTACATGATCAGTCCAGGTCAGGAGCGGCGCGGTCGCGGGCGCGCCGCCTGGAGGCGTAGATCTCGTCGACGACGTCTGGAAGCTCGGTCCACTCCGCGAGGGCGCCGGCGATGGCGGCGAGCCCGGTCGGTCGGGCTCTCGGCGGCGCCGCCTGATCGGGCGGCACCAAGGCAAGCACTGGGTGGCCTCTGCGCGCAACCAGGAAGCGCTCACCATGACGTACCCGTTCGATCAGCTCGGAGAAGTGCGCCTTCGCCTCGGCGACGCCGAGGATGTTTTCGGCAGGCTCAGTTGTCATTGGGTCATCCCCTAGTTAGATGTCACCAGGACAGTATAACAGCAGTGGGTGGTCTGAGAGCCCGACGGTTCGCGTCGGGCGGGAGTAGCGTCGGTGCAGCCGATCAGCGAGGAGGGCGCACCGTGGACTTGCGGACGCTGCAACGACCCCCTCGTCCAGCCCCCGCCGATCCGGACCGACTGGCAGGCCTAGCGGCGGCGGCCGCGTCCGGCCCCGGGGGGCTATCCGGTTGGCTTGTTGCTGCCGACGACCAGGGTCACGACGGATCCGGCCGGGACGACCGAGCCCGCGCCCGGCGACTGCGAGATGACCCGCTGGGACTGGCCCGCGTCGGGGACGGGGGCCAGCGTG
>WNFU01000444.1_pt1 | contig 70762 bp, 53 predicted proteins | sample 5400121 | NCBI WGS metagenome assembly WNFU01 (sample SAMN13153360, study PRJNA577476) | soil metagenome | isolation source: 100 cm soil or saprolite under grassland replicate 1 | place: USA:California | collected 2016-06-15
GCCGGCCCCGCCGAGATGGTCCGCGCGCCGGGCGAAGTCCAGCAACCGGCGGCGCTCCGGGTTGTCGCCGCCCTCCGGGGCGTCGTCGGCGCCGGGGACGGCGTCCAGCGACTCGGCGGCCTCGTCCTCGGCCAGGTCGAGCACGGTCGCTCGGCCAAGCAGGTCCGCCTCCTCGGCGGTCGCCGCCTGTGCTGTGCGGGCCCGGGTGCGCAGCGTCGCGGCGGCGGCCTTCGGGGAGGACGCCAGCGCGCGCAGCAGCGCGAGCGCGGACCAGTACCGCACCCGTTGCCGGACCGGGCCGCCGGAGCCGTCCCGCACCGTCTCCCGGGCGTAGCTCAGCACGGCGGTGAACAGCTTCCGGTAATCCTCGGACAGGTAGTACTTCTGCTCCTGGGTGAGCCGGTCCGCCGGGAACGGGGTGTCCTCCACGAACTTGCGGATGTCGCGGCGGCGGCGCTGCACCATGTGCCGGGCCAGCCGCTCCCGTCCGGCGGTGGTGGCCAGGTCGACGGTGCCCAGGTCAACGGTGCCCAGCGCGGGGTCGAGGAGGCCGATCAGGTTGCGGAACCCTTCGTCCTTGCCGCTGTGCGGGGTGGCGGTGACGAGGATCAGGTGCCTGCTCCGGTCCGCGGCCAGCCGGCGCACCAGGTCGTAGCGCAGGGTGCGGCCGCTGCTGCTGCCGCCGTCGGCCACGCAGGTGTGCGCCTCGTCCACGATCACCAGGTCGGGGCAGGCGCGGACGAAGTCGTCGCGATGCTTGGGCGACTTGATGAAGTCGGTGGACACGACCGTGTGCGGGTACCGGTCGAAGATCGACTCGTCGTCGAACAAGCCCCGTTCCAGCCGTTTCACGGTGCTGGAGAGGACCAGTTCGGCGTCGATGCGGAACTTGCTGGCTCTTGCCGATGCCGACGTCGTCGGCGATCAGCAGCCGGACGGTGTCCTGCCGCAGCGCCATCAGCAGCGGCACGAGTTGGTAGGGGCGAGGTTCGACGGCGAGCCCGGCCAGCGAACGGAACGGGCCGGCGGTGGCCCGGAAGCCGACCCGCAGCGCGGTCCGCAGCAGCCCGGCGCTGACCGCGTCACCGGCGTCGCCGGGCAACGGCGGAGGGAACGTGGCCTGGCTGACCTCTTCCAGCCCGGTGAGGATGCCGGCCACCTCGTTGTCGGCGCCGCCCAGCGGCCGGACCACGAGCAGGTCGGCCTCCGAGTCGGGCAGCACCACCCAGTCCCGGCCCCTGGCACGGACCAACGACCCGACCGCAAAGCCACTCACCGACGTTCCCTTCCACTGATGCCGAACACGCTCGGGTACCTGGCGACGGTCTCGGCGTAGTCGGCGCCGTACCGCACGCGGATGACGTTCCAGCCGACGTCGCGCAACTCGTCGGCGGCGTCCTCGTCGCGGCCGGGCTTGTCGGCGTCGTCCGAGCCGTCGATGAAGACCGCGACGTCGCCGCCGGGCAGCCGGTACACCAGGTCGGCGCGCACGCGGTGGCCGGCCAGGTCGGCGTTCACCTCGTCCGGGCGGCGGTGCTCGCGTTCCTCCAGCCAGGTCAGGAACGCCTGCCGGGGCGGGTCCGCCTCGACCGCGCCGCGCACCTGCTCCCACTCCTCGGTGGGGTCGGCGGGCGGCTCGGCCAGTTCGGTAGTCGAGCGCGCGCAGGCCAGCAGCAGGTCGCGGGCCTGGTGCCGGTCGATGAGCAGGTGGCTGCCCTGGTTGCGGTAGGACAGCAGGCAGTCGTAGCAGGCGCGGGCGCACCGCTCGGTGGTGCCCTCCAGGACGCCGCCGCGGTCCTCGCCGGTGTCGGGGTCGAAGTGGGCGATCTCCAGCGCCCGCCGGGCTGCCTTGCGGAGGGCGTCCGGTTCCTCCACCAGCCGGCGCAGCACGCCCGCTCCGCCTTCGGCGCTCTCGATGAACAGCGCCCGGCCGAGCCCGCCGTCGTCGGGCAGCAGCTCGCTGGACAGCTCCGAGTCCTCCAGTTGGAACTCCGCCTCGATGCCGCGTTCCAGGGCGGACATGAAGCTGACCGCGGCCGCCTCGTCCACCGGGTCGGCGGCGAACCGGGTCACCAGGACGTTGCGCCGGTCCTCCACGTACGGAATGACCTTCTGCGGTCCCTGCGCGGTGCCGACGTCGTCGAGCTCGTCGTCGGAGGCGGCCTCCAGCGCCTTCGACTCCGACAGCCAGCGTCCGGTGCGGACGTCGATGTAGTAGCCGTCGGCATTGCCGTGCTTGCGGCGGCGCAGGCCCAAGTTCGTCACCCGGACGGTGGCCGTGTCGCCGTAGCGCAGGTTGAGCACCGGCCGGTCGCCGGCCGTGACGGTGGCTTCCACCCGGCCGGGTCGGGCGCCGTGGTCGGCGAACCGGTATGAGGTGACCAGCTCGAAGCCGGCGCGGCGGCGTTCCTCCTCATCGGAGGAGATGCGGTCGCGCCGGGCGGCCTTGACGGTCTGCAGCCGCAGCAGGCGGTGCATCGTCTGCCCGAGCCGGCCGCCGCACGCCTCGCACACGTCCACGCCGACCGACTGCTCGTGCAGGTACCCGCAGGCCGCGCAGCGTCGCGCCGCCTGGGTGCCCAGGCCGCCGCCCTGCTCGCCGGGGGTGAGCTGCACCTCGTTCACCAGGTATCGCAGCCCCTCGTGGTAGATCAGCGCACCCGGCCCGAACTCGCTGATCGCGATGAACCGCGGCCGGTGGATGAACTCGGCATTCCGGGAGCTGCCCGGGCGGCCCGGCACGTAGGCCCGCAGCGGCAGCCGCGGGAAGGAGTACCCGGGCAGGAACCCTTCGGAGGCCAGGTAACGGTAGGAGTAGAAGTCGGTCTGCCAGTCGTCCTCGTCCTGGTTGCGCAGCAGCCGGAGCTGGTTCTCCGCCTCCCGCCGGCGGGCGGTCGCGATCTCGCGGCTCTTCTGGCTGCTGGCGTGGTCCAGCACGATGTCATTCTGCTTGCGCTGCTCGCTGTCCGCCGCCCGGTACAGCTCCCGCCAGCGTTCCAGCGCCCGGTCCAGCGCCGCCGGTGCGTCCTCGGCGACCCGCTGCACCCACTCCTCGTGCCACCACGACGTCTTCGCCAGCTCGGGCTGCAACTCGGCCAGCACGAGCCGGGCCCGGTCCGCGGCCTGGTGCCGGGCCTCGACGTCGCCGGCCAACCGACGCACCCGAGCGGCCAGCGGGTAGGACGGCTCGGCCAGGTCCACCACGTTGGCCAGGGACTTGTCCAGCGCCAGCCCGGTCTCGGCCAGCCAGATCGCGTGCACGTGGGAGCGCACCAGATCCTCGTTGCACAGGTCCAGGCGCGGCGGGGCCACCGAGCCGGCGACCATCTGGTCGCGGTGCCGGAAGTAGTACTGGTCGTGGGCGTTGCCGGTGGAGCAGTAGGTCACCACCAGCGCCGGCTGGCCGGAGCGCCCGGCCCGGCCGGCCCGCTGAGCGTAGTTCGCCGGGGTGGGCGGCACGTTGCGCAGGCCCACCGTGTTCAGGTCGGCGATGTCGATGCCGAGCTCCATCGTCGGCGAGCAGTACAGCACCGGCAGCGTGCCGCTGCGGAACGCCTCCTCCCGTTCGGCTCTGTCCTCATTGGACACCTGCGCGGTGTGTTCCCGGGCCTGCAAGCCGGCCAGGCTGGTCGCCACGTCGGCGTACATCCGGCGGAAGAACGGGTTGACCCTGGGGCCGCGTTCGGAGGCGACCTGGCGGCGCAGCGGGTCCTCCGCGCCGGCCTGCCCCGCGCCGGCCCGCCACAGGATGGCGGATGCTTTGAGTTGGTAGCCGGGCGGCCCGTTGCCGTCGGGCGGCCTGGCGGCGGTCAGCACCCCGCTGCGTTCCAGCACGGTCAACAGATCGGCGATGATCTTCTGGGCGTCGTCGCGGGTCAGCTTCGCCGCGGTGTGCGGGAACTGGCCGTCGCGCAGCAGGTAACGCCCGTATCCGCCGTAGCCGGACAGGTACAGGTGCCCACGCAGGCTGCCCTTGCCGCCGGGGCGCGGGAACGCCATCCCGACCTGGGGCCGCTGCTCCCGTTCGCTCAGCGCCCACGGGTCGTCCAGGTGCTGCCGGCTGAGCTTCTGCAACTGCTCGAAGCCAAGGTCGCTGAACGGCTCGGCGTCCACCGCCAGCACCCGCCGCAGCTCATCCAGCAGCAACCGCATCAGCTCGGCCCGGTGCGGCGCGACGTCGTCGCGCAGCGCGAAGTGGCAGCCCCGCCAGATCCCCTCCTCCGCGGCGATGTCGGGAAGATCGAGGTAGTCGATGCGCAGCAGACCGGTCTGCTCCAGGTTGGGCATGGTGATCCGCCAGCCACGCTCCAGGTCGAGGTAGAGCCGGTACCCCACCACGGCCCGCAGCGCCTGCCAGGCCCGGCGCTCGGCGCTGAACCTGGCCTCGGCGCTCTTCGCGAAGTCCGCCAGTGCGAGGCCGAGCGCGTCGGTGACCCGCTGCTCCACCACCTCGTGGGTGAGTCCGTCCGGCTCGGCCCGGCAGGCCCGGTACAACGCCCCGCGCAACTGCGTCACCTGGATGAAGTCGTTGAAGTGCCCCGCCTGCAGGCTCGCGTCCTGCCGATTGTCGGCGAACGCCAGCAGCTTGCGCGCCGAACGCGGCAGGTCCGGCTGCTCCCGCAGGCTCCGCACCACGCTCGCCGTCACCACCGACGTGGCCGAACTGCGGCCCTCACTTGCCAGCGACGACAACCTGCCGAAGTCGTTGCCGCGTAGCTGCTCGTAGGAGACCTGGCACCGCAGGCAGAACGCGAACGGCACAGGCAGGAACGCCGCCCGGGTGCCCTCGCCGGGGTCCACCTCCAACCCGTCCGGCGCGACGTGCACCACCTCCGGCAGCCGGCGGCGCCGGCTCGGCACCAAGGTCGGCGCCCCCGACTCCGACCCGACCAGCCAGGCCGCCGGGATCCGCTGCTCGGCGATCGCCGCGTCCACTGCGTACGGCCACGGCTGGTCGGAGCTGACGAACAGGTACCCGGCCTCGCCGTCGTCGCCGTCGTCGCCGCCGTCGCGGTCCAGCCGGGCGACGAACCGGCCGTCGCGCTCGCGGCGGCGAACCACCAGGTACTCCTGGCCGCACTCGCGGCAGAACGCCGCCGGCACCAGCGTCCGCTCGCCGCCCGTTCCATGTTCCTCCGGCACTACGGTCTGGTAGCGGCTGGTGATGTAACGACGGTCCTCCGGCTCGATGCTGAGATAGACGTTGTCGCCCTTGGACAGGAACTGGTGCAGCCGGAACGCGAACACCGGCCGGCGGGTGCGGGGATCGACCAGCCGGGCGCCGAGCTGCAGCATCGCCTGAATCGCCGTGAGGCACACCTGTTCCGGGCGGCCGGCATGCGTGGCGAGGTGGGCTGCCGCCTCCGGGACGGTGCTCGGCCTTATCGGGCGGATCAACTGCCCGGAGTCCGGGTGGACGGCCAGGCCGAACTCGGCCTCCACCCACGCCGCCAACGGATCCGCGGCGAACCCGGCGTAGTCCAGCTCGCCCGGCCCGGCGTCCACCCGCGCCGCTATGCCTGCGGCGTCCCCCGGATCGCCTGTGGTCGCCCGGCGCAGCGTCTCGCCGATGACGTTCGCGGGCGTGACCGGAGCCCCGAACAGCCGGCTCGCGACATCAGCGACCGACTCGCGCCGGTCGGCGTCGGTGCCGTGCGTGGTCATCGTCGCCGACGTGCCCACGCACTGCAGGTGGTCGGCCGCGCACGCCTCGCGCAGCCGGCGGACGAGCATTGCCACGTCCGCGCCCTGCCGCCCCCGGTAGGTGTGCAGCTCATCGAGCACCAGGAACCGCAGCCCGCGGGCCGCCGTGATCAGCCGCTCCCGTTCCTCCGGCCGGGTCAGCACCAACTCCAGCATCACGTAGTTCGTCAGCAGGATGTCCGGCGGATCCTTCAGGATCTCCACCCGCTCCGCCTCGCGGTCCTGACCCGTGTACCGCTCGAACGTCACCGGCGGCGCGCCCTCCGGATACCCGTACCGCAGGAACTTCGTCAGCTCGTTCCGCTGGCTGTTGGCCAGCGCGTTCATCGGGTACACGATGATCGCCTTCACCCCGGGCAGGTAGCCGCCGGCCTCCTGCTGCCGGAGCACCCAGTCCACGATCGGCACGATGTAACCGAGACTCTTGCCCGACCCGGTACCCGTGGTCAGCACGTAGCCGACACCGGTCCGCGCGACCTCCACCGCCTCCCGCTGGTGCTGATGCAGATCCAGGACGTGACCGTCAGCGCTGCCACCGTCCTTGCCAACCCGGAAGATCCGCTCACACTCCGGGTGCAGCAGGCCCTCCGCCACCAACTGGCGCACCGAACCACCGCTGTCGAAGTTCGGGTTCAGCGACAGGTACGGATCCGGCCACTGGTCGCCGTTCTCCATCCGCTCCCGCACATGCCGACCGATCCACGCATCACGAACCTCGGTGAACCCGGTGGTGAACGCCGCATAGTCGGCGATGAGCTGCCGGTGAACCTCGAAGACGTCCATGCCCTCCATGCCCCTGATCAACAACCCCGCAACGTCCTGCTCGCTGCTGGGAGCCCACAATGCGGCGATTCACCCCGACTGGATGTGACGGTACCCCCACAGGACCGGCAGCACGGCCGATTCCCGACGACAGTCCGGAGCCGCGCGCCAGCGATGGCAACGCTCGACGGCCACCGCGGCTGTCGGCGGTGCTGCCGCGTCCGGTGGCGGTATCGGCTGGCGTGAGTAGGCTTTCACGGGGTGAGAGCATGCCGCGACCGGTTGAGGTACTGCGGGAACTCGAACAGCGCTGGCGAGCTCCTTTGCTCGCGGTGTCGCTCGTAGTGGAGCTGGACGCTTCGGACGACGATGTGCGCGCAGCCGTGCGCGCGCTTGGTGGCCTTTATGAGAACGCTTGGGACACCGAGGAGCAAAACAGGCTGCTTTACGAGACGTTCCCGGCCTGTATGGTCGTCGCGTTGGCCGGCATGGGGGCGCTGGACTACGCACACGGCAACTATTGGGGCGGTGTTTGGGAGCAGGCAGGCAGGGCTCCGAACCCGAACGATCAAGGACGGTGGGGAGACGCGTTCCGTCACGGGTTGCAGCGGTTCCGTCTCGCCCGGTTCGAAGGGCTGCCACAGGTCAACGTCAGCGAGATCATGATGCACGCCGGCGTCCCAGGATACTGTCTCGCGGATTTCCTGAACCTTCTGTTGCACCGCCAGAGCGCAAGCCCTGACCTGACGGCGCACGATGTGCTCGCGTGGGCGACCGCACCTGGACACGATTCCCGGCTGAGCACGGTCGACAAGCCGGTGCAGCGATTCCTACGGTTCGGCGGCGAGTACGCCGAAGACTTCGTCGACCGTTCCCTGGAACTGCTCGACAGGCTCCGGCAGCCAGCGTTCGACGCGGACGGGCTGGGGCTACCGGCGAGGATCATCGACAAGGCCCGCAGGCTCACCGAGTCCGGGATGCTGGACCTGGGGGCCACAAGGCGCGGCGAAGGCCGACCGGGCGCGACGGCGGCGCATCCGGGGCTTGTACTCGAGCCGTTCGGGCGCGGGCTGATCATCTGGCTGCCACCGGTCGGAGAGGCGGCTGATGGCCGCGCGGTCTGGCAGGTGCAAATTGATGGCGACCGGCACGCGGTCCCCAGCCGTTCACTGTGGCCCGGCGCGTCGGAGACTGCTCCGGCCACCAGCCTGCCTCTTGGCCGGCCGGCCAGGCGGGTCACGGCCTGCCTGAGCGGCGCTGGTCACGAGTTCGAGGTCGATGTGGTCGATCCCGAAGACCCACTGCTGGTATTCAGCGAGGACGGGCGGCGCATCCCACGTACGGCGGCGCTGACCCCCGATCCCGTCTGGTTGATGCATCCGGCCTCCGATGCGCTGGACGGTGCCGAGATGGAGTTCCGCGGATCCGTCACCGAACTCGAGGACGTACCCGCGCCATATGGCTGGGTCGGGTGGCGGCTCCGCCGCGTCGACCTCCAGCAGACTTCCGCGCTCCGGTTGGGCGGTAGGCGGTGGCGGCTCGTCCACGGGGCGCGACGGTCCCGGCTGGAACTGGCCAGCCTGCTACCTGGCGTGAACACGGTCTACGGCACGCCCGTGTTCGCCGACGGACCTCGCATCGTGCTGCCGGCCGATCCGGGCGCGGCTACCTCATGGTCGGTCCGCATCCGCCGTCCCGGCGCGAATGCCGCCCTGGGCACGTACGAGTACACGATCGAACACGATGAGAGCGTCGACCCTTGGCGCACGCTGACCCGTCCGCTGGTTGGGCCGTACGAAATCACGGTCCGAGGACCGCTTGGGCGTGGCATGCACCGGACCCTGGAGATCGTCGAAGGGCTGCGGACTCAGAGCGTGCCACCGTGGCGAAGGATGGAACCCACTGGGCTGGTCGCTGCCTCGGTGTATGCGACCGGGACAGTCGCTGGGCTACGAGTCGAGCCGGCGCAGATCCGGCTGACCGGCACCGAGGCCACCGCCCAACTCACCGTGTCGGGCCCGGAGTGCACCGAGGTCATCCGGGTAACCCCACCGCATATGGCAGTTCAGCGCACAGCCGCGGGCGAGCGTTCGGACTGGTCGCTGCGGCCGATACGGCTGGCCACCGAGTCGTTGCAGGAAGGAAAACTGCTGGTCTGTCTCCCTGTTGCGCTGGAAACCGAGTTGATCGTGCGTCATGGCGACACCGACGTGCAACGCGTGTCTCCCGAAGCCACCGGCAGCCAGCCCTTGGCCCGCTTCGACCTCGGCCGCATAGCGGATACCGTCCGCCGGCACGGCACCGCCAGCCTCGAGATCGAGATCGAGACAGCGCGTTTCCCGGTGGCGCGATGCGCCCCCCGGCGATTGGCGGAGGAGGTCGTTGTCGATCCAGGCGGCTGGCTGCGACTGTGTGGCGGGGTAGCCATCGACGGACTCATGGTCGGCTGCTACCAGCTGTACGCACCATGGCGGGACCCGGTGATCCTGCCCATCGGACCGGACCTGCGCAGCGAGCCTCTTCCCGACCAGTTGCGGTGGGGCGGGCCGATGGCGGTGCTGTTGCGGGTCGAGGACCCGTGGTTGCCGCTCCCTTGGCCGGCGTGGCCGCCACGGGAGGACACCTTCTCGGTCGATGACGTGCCCTGGTCAACCGAGGGCCAGAACGCGGCCGAGGCCGACCTTTCCGGTTTTCTCGCCGGGAAACTGCCCCCGACCCGACACGCCGATGCCGTGCCGCTCGCGATCCGTGCCTACCACCGGATGGATGATCTCCACCGGTACGGCGTCAACGCCGACGTACGGGACTGCACCGCGAAACTCTTGGCCGACCACCCGACGGCGGCGCTGGCTGCCGCGGTCGGCGGCGAACTGGCTGCCGCTGAGCTTGTGGCTCCTCTCATCCACGCCGGGTTGGCCGCGCTCCCGCGGCGGCGCTACCTGCCGCCCGAAGACGAGCGGCGACTGTGGAACACCAGCCCGGTCGCGGCGGTGCTCGCCTCGGCGCACGCTCTCGCGGCGAACCGCTCGGACGACGACACGGCGGAGCTGCGGGAGCAACTCCTCGCGGTGTGCGGTGGGGTGGCCGGCACGCTCCTGGCCGGCCAGTCCGACCCGCACGCTCACGTCGGAGCCTTCGACGCGGCGGCCGAGCATCTGGCCAGGTTGCCCGCCGAGCAGGTGGACAGCATCTGGCGCGCGGCGGCCGTCGTCCCCCGTGGCCTGCTGGAGGCGGACGAGCGGGCTGCCGCCGCCCGTGAACTCTTCGACGCACGTGATCGTGCGGGGATTCGCCGGGTCGCCGCGCAGGCCGGACCCCGTCTGGCCGAACTGACGGCGCTGATCGGACAGGCGCGGGGCAAGACGGCCCTCGCCCCCATCCAGGCGCGGGGTTCAGCCGGGGGTTGGCTCGCGCTGCCCGCCCTCTCCCTGGCCCTTGCGCTCGCCGCCCGAATCTCGGCGGACGGGCCTCGCTGGGGCCTCCTCGCCTCGCTCGTCCCGCTTCACGCCACCCTGGCCCGGCACGCACCCCGACTTGTCACTGTCGATGTCCTACTCGCCGAACTCCTCCTGTGCGGAGCACGAGCATGAGTGTCGCGCTGGACCCCGTCGCCACCAGCGGCGCAATCATCGACGCCTATCGACGGTACCTGCGGTCGCTGCTCGCACCGCGCGACACCCGGCTCGCGGCCGCGCTGGACAGCGCCATCGCAGCCGCCGTCGGGCGGGGGGTCACCAAGGGCCCGCTGCTGGAGGCCACTCCGCCCTACGCGGCCGGGATGAGCTTGAACAAGCTCATCGCGGACGGCGTGCTCCACGAGCAACTGACCAGCCTCGGCAACGCCCTCCCGCTGGACCGGCCGTTGTACCGGCATCAGGAGCAGGCGGTCCGAAAGGCCGTCGCGGGGCGCAATCTGATCGTCGCCACCGGAACCGGCTCGGGCAAGACCGAGAGCTTCCTGCTCCCGATCATCAACAGCATGCTCGCCGAACGGGCGGCCGGAACCTTGAATCCCGGTGTCCGCGCTCTGCTGCTCTACCCGATGAACGCCCTGGCCAACGACCAGATGAAACGGCTGCGCCACCTCCTCGCCGCAACGCCGGAGATCACCTTCGGTCGCTACACCGGCGACACTCGCCACCAGACCCGAGACGCGGCCGAGGCCTTCATGCAGCAGAACCCCGGTGAGCCCCGGCTGCCGAACGAGCTGCTCAGCCGCGAGGAGATGCGGAGCCGGCCACCGCACCTGCTGCTCACCAACTACGCGATGCTGGAGTACCTGCTACTGCGGCCGTTGGACATGGACCTCTTCGAGGGCGACCACGGCGGCCACTGGCAGTTCATCGTCGTCGACGAGGCGCACGTCTATGACGGGGCGCGCGGCGCCGAGCTCGCGATGCTGCTGCGCCGCCTCCGCGACCGCGTCGGCACCGCGCGCGGGCTGCAGTGCATCGCGACCAGCGCCACCGTGGGCGGGGACAACGTCGCGGTGGCCCGGTTCGCGTCCGCGCTGTTCGACGCGTCCTTCGACTACGAGCCGGCGAACCCGGAGCGCCAGGATGTCGTCACTGCGACCCGCGTCGAGCACCCCACCGGCCCGGAATGGGGTCCGCTGCCGCCCGCCGGATACGCCGAACTACTGCACGCGTCGCCGACCGAGCTGCTGCGGCGCGCCCACGCTTTCGGATATCAGGGCAGCGACCCAGGCGACGCGCTGGCTCGGGAGACGCGCGTGCGCCGGTTGCGAGCAGTACTGGCTCACGGGCCGGTGCCGCTCGACGACGTCGCGCAGGCGCTGCTACCCGGGGAGCCCGGCGGGACGGAGGCGGCGGCCGCTCTGGTGGCGCTGGCCAGCGCCACCACCGACGCCACGGGCGACCCGGTGCTTTCTGCCCGATACCACCTGTTCGCCCGCGCGACCGAAGGCGCCTTCGCCTGCCTCGGCGCGAACGGCCCCCACGTCAGCCTCACCCGGCACGAACGATGCGCCGACTGCGGCGATGCCACATTCGAGTTCGGCGCCTGCAAGCGATGCGGCGCGGTGTACCTGTCCGGTGTCCTGGAACGCCTCGGCACCGCGGACGTTTTCCGGTCCCGGCGCAGCCTGGCCGAACGCCGCGTCTGGCTCGCGCTCGCCGAACCGTTGGCCGGCGTCGACGAGGACGACGAGACTCTCGACGCGCTGGGCTCCGGTGCGACTGCGGAGGGGGCGCTGTGTCCGCGGTGCGGCGCCTTCAGCAGCGGAGACACCCGGCCCTGTCCCGGGGACGGTTGCAACGGGCAACCGATGCGTCCGGTCCGCTTCCTGCGTGAGAACGTCGGCGAACTCCGTTCTTGTCTGTCGTGCGGCGGACGGGGTGAGAGCCTGATCCGGCTATTCGAAAGCGGCAACGAGGCCGCCGTCTCGGTCCTGGCCACGGCCCTCTACCAGCTGTTGCCCCCTTCCGACGATCCGGTCCAGGCCGCGCGCCCCGGCGGCGGCCGGAAGGTGCTGCTCTTCAGTGACAGCCGGCAGGCGGCCGCCTACTTCGCTCCGTACCTGGAAGATTCCTACGCCCGACTCCAGCGGCGCCGGCTGCTCTACCGCGGAGCGCAGGAGGCGGCCGCCGCCGGCGAGGAGCCCAGGCTGGAGGACATCATCTACCACGCCACCCGTGGCGCGGATCGCTACGGCGTGTTCGAGCGGCGCCAGTCCAGGCAAGCCAGGGAACGGCAGGTCTCCCTGTGGGCCCAGCAGGAGGTGGTCGGCTTGGACGAGCGCATCTCCCTGGAGGGCACTGGATTGCTGTCATGGCGCCTGCTGCGCGACCCGGCGTGGTCCGCTCCCGGCCCGTTGATTCGGCTAGGGCTGGCCCCAGACGAATGCTGGGATCTTCTCGAGGAGCTTGCCCGCACCCTGCGCCAGCAGGGTGCGGTCAGTACGCCGGAGGGTGTCGATCCCAGGGACGACGCGTTCGACCCCCGCCGCGGTCCGATCTTCGTTCGCCTGACTGGCGCCGAGTCCGCGCGCAAGGTGCTCAGCTGGCTGCCCACCAGGGGCACCAACCGGCGGGTGGACTACCTGCGGCGCGTCCTGCAGGCACTCCGCCAGACCACGGATCCCGCCCCGCTGCTGGAAGGCATGTGGCGGATGCTCATCGACAGCGTCATCGGCTGGCTGACCGCTACCACCGAGCCGCGCCTCGGCGTCCTCCACCAGATCGATCACGCCCTGCTGATTTGCGAGCCAACGACCGCCACCAGGCGGCTGTGGCAATGCTCGCTATGCCGGAGGTTGGCAGCGGTCAACGTGCGTGGGGTATGCCCCACGATGAACTGCGGCGGTGAACTCCGGGTCTGGTCGCTGCCGCCCGCCGAGATCGACGACGACCACTACCGAGCCATCTACCAAGGCATGAAGCCGGTGCCGCTCAGCGTCCTCGAGCACACCGCGCAATGGACCAGCGAACGGGCCGCGGAGATCCAGCAGCAGTTCGTACGCGGAGAGGTCAACGCATTGTCCTGCTCGACCACGTTCGAGTTGGGCGTCGACGTCGGCGAGCTGCAGGCCGTCGTTCTGCGCAATATGCCACCCACCACCGCCAACTACGTCCAACGTGCCGGGCGGGCTGGCCGCCGGACGGACTCCGCAGCGCTGGTTCTCACCTACGCCCAGCGCCGTTCCCACGACCTCACCCAGTTCACAAAGCCGGAACGGATGATCGCCGGCGACGTCCGTGCCCCATACATACCGCTCGGCAACGAGCGGCTGGATCGGCGCCACGCCCATTCGATCGCCCTCGCTGCGTTCTTCCGCCACCATTTCCGCATGAGCGGCACGATCTGGCGGAAGGCTGGCGAATTCTTCCTCCCTGGCGATGGCGGCATCGTCCCGGCCAACCTCGTCCAAGAGTTCCTCACTCCGGTGCCTGAGGACGTGCGCGCGTCAGTCCGGCGGGTGCTGCCATCCGAGGTGCAGGCCGAGCTCGGCGTCGACAGCGGCGCCTGGGTCAATCAGCTCACTGCCCTGCTGGAGTCCGTTCGCGCCGAACTTCAACAAGACGTCGGGATCTACGAGCAGAAGCGGCAGGACGCGTTTCAGGCGCGTCAGGATGCCCAGGCGGCTCGCTACGGCCGGGTGCTGAGGACCGTCACACACCGCGAGTTGATCGGCTTGCTCGCCAACCGCAACGTGCTACCCAAGTACGGGTTCCCGGTCGACACCGTCGAACTGAGGGTGTCGTTCGCCGACACCGCAGCGGCGCGGGAAATCGACCTGTCGCGCGACCTGACCAGCGCTATCTACGAGTACGCTCCCGGGGCCGAGGTGGTTGCCGCCGGGCGCGTCTGGCGCTCGGCTGGGATCTACCGGTTGCCAGACCGCGAACTCGAACACCGGTACTACGCGGTGTGCCATCTGTGCGGCCACTTCCGCGACAGCATCGACAGACTCGAGGACGGATGCCCTGGCTGCGGGCATCTGCTCCAGGGCGCCGCCCGACGATACGCCATCCCTGTCTACGGCTTCATTGCCGGGGGCGAGTCGCGCCGGCCCGGTGGGCGACCGCCGCGCCGCTCCTGGCATGGCGGAACGCATGTCGTCTCACCCGGTGCCGAGCTATTCGAGCGCACCCACGCCCTGCCCGCCGGGTCGGTTGAGGCGAGGGCGGGCTCCCGCGGCGAACTCATCGCCCTCAACGACGGCCCGGGCGGATCGGGCTACCTGATATGCGTGGGCTGCGGATTCGGGCAGCCCCAGATCAGCGGCTTCCCTCGCCAGCACACCAACCCACTCTCGGGACGTGAATGCCGCGGCCGCTTCGAAAACCTATCCCTTGCCCATACCTTCCAGACCGACATGCTCGAACTCGCTCTCACCGGACAGTGCGTCAGCGGCCTCGACGCCGCCATATGGTGGTCCATCCTCTACGCCATCATCGAGGGCGCGGCCAACATGCTGGAGATCGCCCGGGACGACATCGACGGCACGCTCTACCGCACCCCAGCAGGAAACACCTCACTGATGCTCTACGACACCGTGCCCGGAGGAGCAGGTCATGTCCAACGCATCGCCGAGCATCTGGCCTCCGTGCTTGAGGCAGCGTTCCGCCGCGTCGCGGACTGCGAATGCGGACCCGAGACCAGTTGCTACCGGTGCCTTCGGGTCTTCCGCAACGAACGCCTCCACGAGCAACTGCGCCGCGGCGCGGCCGCCGACGTGCTGGCTCCGGACGAGGTGTTCGAGCGGGTGCCCGCCGGGCAACTCGACCTGTACGAAGGACGTGTGGTACTCGCACGGCAGGACGGCAGGGCGACATACGGCCGGCTGTGGCTTCGGCGGGACGGAGACACCTTGACCGCCGCAGTGGCCTCCGATCATCCATCGGGCGAGAGCCCTAGCCACGTCGAGGTCCTGGCCGTAGCCGTTTAGTGCGTCGTCATTGCACCGACGATCTCGACTTGACAGTTGCTCGGCGAGGGGCGCTGCGGGCGCGGCGTAGGTGTACGGGTAGGCGTCTATGGAGGTGCGGTGGATGGCGGTGGGAGGGGTTGTTTGTCTAGCCGAGGGGTCACCGCCTGGTCGTAACGGGCTGCGCGGGCCGGCCGGTGGGCCAGCGTCCGGCGCGAACTGGCCGGCCGCTTTGCCCCAGGTGGACGGCGTGGTCGGCCGCGGTGGGCGGCAGGCAGGCGGGTCCGTCGGCGCGCGAGCGCGGCGGGCGCCGGTTGGCGTGAGAGACGACCCTCCTCCACTTGCTTCAGATCAACTGAGACCGCATCACATCGACTGAGAACTGACAGGTTCGGTGAAGAAGATCTTTCTGTCGAGCAGGGCCGGCCCGGTCGAGACTGCTTCATCCACGGTCAAACGACGGTCAAAAGATCTTGAGCCCCTCCCGCTGGACCGGCGGAAGGGCTCTGACCTGCGGGTTTGCTGTCGGGGTGGCGGGATTTGAACCCACGGCCTCTTCGTCCCGAACGAAGCGCGCTACCAAGCTGCGCCACACCCCGGTGGTGCGCGGCAAGTCTAGCGGATCGCGGAGGGTGCTCGTGCAGGCGGCGGCCCGGGCGAGGTCAGCGGGCGGTGCAGCCCTGGACACGGGTGGGATGAGGGCGCTACAGAGGAGGTTGCATGGTTGCCGCGGCAGCCGGCGCGAGGAGGACCGCGATGTCCACCAGCCCGTCCGTACGGCCGGCCGGCGAGCTGCGACCGGTCCCGGGGGACGCGGGACCACCCTTCATCGGGTACACCTTCCAGGCACTGCACGACCCGATCCGGATGGCGCGGGAGCGGTACGAGCGGTACGGGCCGGTGTCCTGGTCGCGGGCGTTCGGGATGCGGATCGTCAACCTGCTCGGCCCGGACGCGGTCGGCACCGTGCTGGTCAACCGGGACAAGGCCTTCTCCAGCGGCGGGGGCTGGGGTCCGTTCATCGACCGCTTCTTCCACCGCGGGCTGATGCTGCTGGACTTCGCCGAGCACCACCACCACCGCCGGATCATGCAGCAGGCGTTCACGACCGACCGGCTGCGTGGCTACCTCGACCAACTCCATCCGACCATCGGGCAGGCCGTTCGGCGGTGGCGGCCGGACCGGGCGTTCCGGCTGTACCCGGCGTTCAAGCAGCTCACCCTGGACCTGGCCATGACCGTCTTCATGGGCACCGAGCTGGACCGCGAGGCGGCCCGGGTCAGCCGGGCGTTCGTGGACACCGTGCGGGCCGGAACGGCGTACCTGCGCGCTCCCGTCCCCGGCGGCCGCTGGGCACGCGGCCTACGCGGGCGGCGGGTGCTCGAAGCGTTCCTCGCCCGCCACCTGCCGGCCAAGCGGGCGGTCGGCGGCGAGGATCTGTTCAGCGCGCTGTGCCAGGCGCAGACCGATGACGGGCAGCGGTTCACCGACGCCGACGTGATCAACCACATGATCTTCCTGCTGATGGCCGCGCACGACACGTCCACCATCACCATGACCACGATGGCGTACCACCTGGCCAAGCACCCCGAGTGGCAGGACCGGGTGCGCGAGGAGTCGTTCGCACTGGACACGCCGACACCGGGGTACGACGACCTGGACAAGCTCCTCTCGCTGGACCTGGTGATGCGGGAGTCGCTGCGGATGGTGGCCCCGGTGCCGTCGATCCCGCGCCGGGCGGTTCGTGACACCGAGGTGCTGGGCCACGCGATCCCGGCCGGCAGCCTGGTCAGCATCTCGCCGCAGTTCACCCACCTGATGGCGGAGTACTGGCCCGATCCGGAGCGCTTCGACCCGGAGCGGTTCGCCGCGGACCGCCGCGAGGACAAGGTGCACCCGCACGCCTGGGTGCCGTTCGGCTCCGGTGTGCACAAGTGCATCGGCCTGTACTTCGGCGGCACTGAGGTCAAGGCGGTGATGCACCGGATCCTGCGGCGGTACCGCTGGTCGGTCGATCCGGGGTACGAGATGCCGATCGACTGGCGGGCGCTGCCGATCCCGCGGGACCGCCTGCCGGTCCGCCTCGAACGGATCTAACGGACTCGGGGCACCAGGGTCAGCAGGGTGGCCTCCGGGGGGCAGGCGAAGCGGTACGGCGCGTACGGCGAGGTGCCCAGGCCGGCGGAGACGTGCAGCCAGACGCCGTCCCGCCAGCGGTGCAGCCAGCGCACCCGCTCCCGGTCGATGCCGCAGTTGGTGACCAGCGCGCCGAACAACGGCACCCGGAGTTGGCCGCCGTGGGTGTGGCCGGCCAGCAGCAGGTCGTACCCGTCGTCGGCGAACCGGTCCAGCACCCGCGGCTCGGGCGAGTGCACCAGGCCGATGCGCAGGTCGGCACCGGTGTCCGCGGCGCCGGCCACATGCCCGTACCGGTCCCGCTTCAGGTGCGGGTCGTCCACCCCGGCGAACCAGATGCGGGTGCCGTTCACCGTCAGCCTGCCGTGCGCGTTGGTCAGGTCGAGCCAGCCGGCGGCGGTCATCGCGTCCCGCAGCGGTTCCCAGTGCAGCGGCCTGCCGGGCACCCGCTTGTGGTTCTTCCAGAAGTACTTCAGCGGGTTCTTCCAGCGCGGCGCGTAGTAGTCGTTGCTGCCCAGCACGAACACGCCAGGGCGGTCCAGCAGCGGGCCCAGCGCCTCCAGCGTGGGTGGCACCGCATCGTGGCCGGCAAGGTTGTCGCCGGTGTTGACCACCAGATCCGGCTCGAGCGCGTCCAGGCCCCGGATCCAGTCCTGCTTGCCGCGCTGGCCGGCGGTCATGTGGATGTCGGACAGGTGCAGCACCCGCAGCGGCCCGGCGCCCGGCGGCAGCACCGGAACGTCCACCCGGCGCAGCGTCCAGCGGCGGCGCTCGACCAGCACGGCGTACCCCGCGGTGGCCACGCCCGCCCCGAGGGCGCCGAGCGCTGCGATGATCAGTCGTGAAGGCACGCCGGCCAGGGTACGTCGCCGGTCCGCCACGCACCGGCCGCGCGGCGGGCCCGGGGGCGTGCGGTCGTGCGGTCGTGCCGCACTCCACCGCCGAACGGAACCGGTCAGCGCCAGGTGTCGTTCAGGGTGAGCGGGCCGGTGCCGGTCGAGGTGGCACGGTTCGGGTCGCTCTCCCAGGTGACCGAGCCGTCCGGGTTCTTCTTGATGTACTTGTACTGGAACGAGGTGCCGGCCGGCAGCGGGGTGCCCGCGGACCACACCGGGTAGCCGGCCGGGGAGAGCGGGACCGCGCTGGCGGTGTTCCACGAGCCGAGCGCCGGGATGCTGCCCACCACGTAGACGTTCTGGCCGAAGACCGTGGTGGCGTTCGCGTTGAAGGTCACCCGCACGTAGCTGCCGCCGACCCTGGCGGCGGTGTGGACGGCCACCGCGTCCATCCCGGCGACGTTCACCGTTGCGTTGCCGCTGCCGTCCACGCTCACCAGCGGGCCGCTGCACGAGCCGCCGGAGTAGTCACCGTGGACCACGTCGCAGTAGGTGCCGGCGGGCAGCCCGGTGGCGAACGTGCGCACCAGGGTGCCGCCCTCCTTGTTGATCACCACGAAGCCGTTCGCGCCGCGGCTGAACGCGATCTGGTTGCTGCCGTCGGACCACCAGTGCCCCACCGAGGTGCCGGCGACCGCGTTGTGGAAGCCGACCATGTTCGCCACCGCGCGCTGCCGGTGCTCGCACTGCCAGCCGCTGCCGCAGCTCACCGGCGACACGATCCCGTTCGCCGCGGACGGCGGGCCCTGGTCGTTGTTGCCGAACGTGAAGCTGGACATGATGTTCGGCGAGCCGTAGTTCCAGGCCAGTTCGAACACGTTCGCCAGCGTGTAGGTGGCACCGTCCTTATAGGACAGTGTGCTGCCGTTGCGCTGCGTGTCGTGGTTGTCCACGAACACCACGGCCTTGTCGGTCGGCTCCATCCCCCAGGACGCCCCGAAGGTCTGCAGGTCGGCGATGTTGCCGCCGCCGAACTTCGCCTTCAGGTTGGTGCCGTAGCGGAACTCCAGCAGGTCCCCGTTCCCCTCGTACTGGCTCGGCTGCACCGGCTCGCCGGCGCCGTAGATGACCTCCTGGTACAGGTACGGCGTGCCGGTCAGCCGGGACCTGATGTCGGCGATGTCGGCCGGGTTCATGTGCTTGCTGGCGTCCAGCCGGAAACCGTCCACGCCGAGGGTGAGCAGGTCGTTGAGGTACGCCGCGATCCGCCCGCGCACGTAGTCGTGCTCGGTGTAGAGGTCGGCCAGGCTGACCAGCTCGCACTCCTGCACCTCGGCCTGGCTGCCGTAGCTGTGGATCTGTACGTCCGGCTCCGGGCACGGGTCGGGGTAGTGGTGGAAGTCGGGGTAGGAGTATGTACCGGGGTAGGTGTACTTGTCCGGGAACGTGCTGCCGCCGTACCCGGTGTTGCCCTGGCCGGTCATGTGGTTGATCACCGCGTCGGCGTACACCTTGACGCCGGCCGCGTGGCAGGTGCTCACCATGCTGGCGAACTGCGCCCGGTTGCCCATCCGGCTGGTGAGCTGGTAGCTGACCGGCTGGTAGACCTCCCACCACGGGTGGCCGGCCACGGTCACCGACTCCTCCGGCGGTGCCACCTGCACGCCGCCGTACCCCTTGGGGCCGAGCACGCCGGTGCACTCGGTGGCCACCGACGTCCACGGCCACTCGAACAGGTTGGCGACCACGTCCCTGCTGCCCGGCGGCGATGCCGCGGCCCGGGTCGGCGCCGTGGCGGCGGCCACCGCCAGGCCGGCGAGCAGGGTCAGCGCGGCGAGCCCGGTGAGCAGGCGGGACCTGGTGGGACGGGCGGTCGCCATGGACAGCCTCCGCGGGTCGGCGGGGTCAGGGCAGCTCCCGCGGGTGGTGGCCCCGAGGAGTTACCACAACCTTACGGCTAGCGTTGCGGGTCATGACCACGCTGAAGGCCCGGCTGCGGGAGGACATGACCGCCGCGCTGAAGGCCCGCGACGAGCTGACCCTGGCCACGCTGCGGATGGCGCTGACCGCCGTGCAGACCGAGGAGGTGGCCGGCCGGCAGGCGCGGGAGCTGTCCGAGGACGAGGTGCTGGCGGTGCTCACCCGGGAGGCGAAGAAGCGGCGGGAGGCGGCCGAGGCGTTCGACGGTGCCGGCCGGGTCGAGCTGGCCGAGCGGGAGCGCGCCGAGGGCGAGGTGTTGGCGCGGTACCTGCCCGCGCCGCTGTCCGACGACGAGCTCGCCGAGCTGGTCCGCGCCGCGATCGCCGAGGCGGGCGCCACCGAGCCCCGCCAGATGGGCCAGGTGATGCGCCTGGTCCAGCCGCGGACCGCCGGCCGCGCCGACGGCCGCCGCGTCTCCGACGAGGTGAAGCGCCAACTCGCCGGCGGCTGACGGCTGGGGGCGGCGGACACCGGGACGCCGCGAGGTCGGGCCGGACGCCGCGAGGCTGGGCGGGCGGCCGGAGGTCAGCCGCCCGGTGGGGTGGTGGTGGGAATGATCGGCGGGAGGGTGCCGCCGCCGCCGCCGCCACCACCGCCGCGACCGGGACCGCGAGTGGGAGTCGGCGTCGGCTGGCCGGCGGGCGCCTTGCCGGTGGACAGGCGCAGGGTGATGGTGCCGTTCTTCTCCGCATAGCCCTGCGGTGACTGGTCCGCCACCCGGTCCTTCGGCACGGCGCTGTCGATCGGCCCGCCCACGTCCACCTGGAAGCCCAGGCCCTCCAGTGTGGCCTTGGCAGTGTTGAGGTCCATGCCGATCACGGTGGGCACCGGCACCGCGTCGCCGCGCACGACGTCCTTGTCCTCCGGCGGCCACTGCTGCGGCTGGAAGCGCTGCATGATCTCCTTCATCGCCTGCTTCCAGATCGGCGCGGCTGCCCGACCGCCGTACAGGTTCTGGCCCTCGTACCCGGGAATGTCCCGTACCGGAGAGCTCGGCGACGCCGGGTTGAACACGGCCACCGACGCGGACAGGTTGGGGGTGTAGCCGATGAACCACATCGCCGCGTTGCCGTCGGTGCCGTCCTTGCCGCCGCCGTTGGTACCGGTCTTACCGGCCGTGGCGTAGCCCGGGATCGAGGCAATGGACGCGGTGGCGCCGTTCTCCGCCGAGGTGTCCTTCTGCAGCGTCTTCGTCGCGGTGTGCGCGATGCCCGGCGAGACCACCGGCGCGCAGCCCGGCACGCTCTTCAGCCCCTCCGCCGGCTTACCGGTCGAGTCGAGGATCTTCTCGATCGGGGTCGGCGGGCAGTGCTTGCCGTCGTTGGCCAGCGTGCCGTAGGCCGACGCCATCTCCAGCGGGCTGGTCGGGTTCGGGCCGAGGGTGAACGACGGCTGCTGCTCGGCGATGGTGGTCGGCGCGTACTGCCGGTAGCTGTCCAGCCCCAGCGCCAGTGCCATGTTCACCGGCTTGGTCAGGTCGCAGTGGAACCGCTGGTCGACCAGCGCGGTGAAGAAGGTGTTGGACGACTGGTAGGTGGCGGTCTCCATGTTCAGCGTGTCCGCGTAGTGGCCGGCGTTGGTCACGGTGTGGTGCTGCGGGCAGTTCTTCGGGGTGTAGGTGTCGTTCGGGGTGCTGATCCGGTACGCCCGCAGCGGGACCTGGTCCTTCATCGCGGCCAGCAGGGTGAACACCTTGTACGTGGACCCCGCACCGGCCACCGGCTTGGTGCCCAGCGGAAGGGTGGTCTGGCCGGCCCCGGTGCCGTACTTGCGGCTGACCGCCATCGCCCGCACCTTGCCGGTGCCCGGCTCCACGATGTCCATCACGCCGACCGACTTCGGCGCGGCGCCCATGTGGTCGTACGCGCTCTGCTGGGTGATCCGTTGCATGTCGGTGTCGATGGTGGTGTAGATCCGGTACCCGCCGGTGAACAGCTGCGCGTCGGTCATACCGAGCCTGGCCTCGAGGTAGCTGACCACGTAGTCGCAGAAGAACCCGAGGTTCATCGGCGGTCCGCCGGCCGCGTTGCTGCAGCCCTGCTGGTGGATCGTCGGCGGCTTGCCCTTGGGCACCTTCTCGGCGTTCGCCTTGGTGGCCTGGGCCGCGGTGATCTTGTTGTCCCGGACCAGGGACATCAGCACGTCGTGCCGCCGCGACTTGGCGGCCTCGGGGTGGTTGTACGGGTTGTACCGGGTCGGGCTCTGCACCAGCCCGGCCAGCAGCGCGGCCTGCGCGACGGTGAGCTTGGTCAGCGGCGTCTTCGGGAAGTACGCCTTGGCCGCGGTCTTCACGCCGTATGCGCCGGCGCCGAAGTTCGCGATGTTGAGGTAGGCGGTGAGGATCTGCTTCTTGGTGAACTTCTTCTCCAGCTCCAGCGCGCAGCGGGCTTCCTTCAGCTTGCGGCCGGCGTTCAGCGCGATCGCCGCGTCCTGGCCGGCCCGCGTGGTCGCCGAGTAGTAGTTGAGCTGCTTGATGTACTGCTGGGTCAGCGTGGACGCGCCCTGGGTGTCGCCGGAGCTGGTGCGCACCACCGCGCGCAGCAGGCCCTTCACGTCGACGCCGTGGTGCTCGTAGAACCGGCGGTCCTCGATCGACACGATCGCGTCCCGCAGCACCTGCGGGATCTCGTCGGCTTTGGCGAGCTCGCGGTTCTGCCGGTACAGGAAGGTGATCGGCCGGCCGTTCGAGGCGTAGATGGCGGTCTTCTGCGCGGGCTGCGTGGACAGCAGGTTGGACGGGCACTGCTGGTTGTTGAAGTCGTCCGCCACGTTCCGGGCGACCAGCCCGGCGCCACCGACGAACGGGAGGGCCACGGCCGCGACGAGTGCTCCCGCCACGCCAACCGTCCCGATCAGCTTGAGGGTGGTGGTGCTCTTGTGGTCTGCCACGGCGGACAGCCTACGTTGTGGCCGGACATCACCGGGACATTGGGCCGACCGGCGTAATAAGGCATAGCGCCGATTGGCCTAGGACGTGCCCGCCGGGGCCTTAGTCAGGGCGGGCTACTGAGCAATGATCCGTTCGGGGTCTGTTGCTGGCCGTGCCCGATTTCCTACCGTGTGGCGCGATGGACGATGTAGCAGGGACACCGTCCTCGGCCAAGGGAAATTTGATGACCGTTGATTGGGTGGCGCGGGCCGCTTGCCGTAAAGGCGACCCGGACGCGCTGTTCGTGCAGGGGGCGGCACAGAACCGCGCCAAGCTCGTGTGCATGGGTTGCCCGGTGCGAACCGAGTGCCTTGCGGACGCGCTTGACCATCGCGTCGAGTTCGGCGTCTGGGGGGGAATGACGGAGCGGGAGCGGCGCGCGCTGTTGCGCCGACGTCCCGAGGTGGACTCGTGGCGTTCGCTGCTCGACAGCGCGCGGCGGCAGTTCGACCCGCCGCTGGTGGCGGAGGCGGTCTGATCTCAGCGGGCACCCACGACCCGGGCGGCGAGCGCGTCGCCCACGGCGCGCAGACCGTCCAGGTCATGTACGTCTGAAGGCATCGCGGGGACCGGAGCCTGCGCCACCGAGGGGTGGGCGCTGGTGAACCGGTCCCGCATCCGCTGTTCGCGGGCGGCCACCGCCGTGCGGTCGGCGTGCACCCGCAGCACCGCCGCGGCGAGCCGGTGCCCACCGCCGTCCTCGAGTTGCTCGGCGGCCGCCTCCGCGCGCTGCTCGGACAGTTGCGGGACCAGGCTGCGGTGCACCCGGTTCACCACCAGGCCGGCCAGCGGCATGTTCTCGGCGGCCAGTCGCTCCACGAAGTAGGACGCCTCGCGCAGCGCGTCCGGCTCGGGGGCGGCCACCACGACGAACTCGGTACCCGGCTGGGAGAGCAGGTCGTAGGTGGCCTGGGCGCGTTCCCGGAAGCCGCCGAACAGGGTGTCCGTCGCGGCCACGAACGCCGACATGTCGGCCAGCACCTGGGTGCCGATGATCCGGGTCAGCACCCGGGCGAAGACCCCGATACCGGCGGTGACCACCCTGAGACCGACCCGCCCGCCGACCTTGGCCGGCGCGGCCAGCAGCCGGATCATCCGCCCGTCCAGGAACGTCCCGAGCCGCTGCGGCGCGTCCAGGAAGTCCAGCGCCGACCGGGACGGCGGGGTGTCCACCACGATGAGGTCCCAGTCGCCCTGCTCCGCAAGCTGCCCGAGCTTCTCCATCGCCATGTACTCCTGGGTGCCGGCGAAGGAGTTCGACAGCGACTGGTAGAAGGGGTTGGCGAAGATCTCCTCGGCCTTCTCCTGGGTGGTGTGCGCCAGCACCACCTCGTCGAACGTGCGCTTCATGTCCAGCTGCATCGCGTGCAGGTCGCCGCCGTTGCCGATGCCCTTGACCCTGCGCGGGGTGTTGTCCAGCTCGGTCAGCCCGAGGGACTGGGCGAGCCGGTGGGCCGGGTCGATGGTGAGCACCACCGCGTGCCGGCCCCGCTCGGCGGCACGCAGCGCCAGGGCCGCCGCGGTGGTCGTCTTGCCCACCCCGCCGGCGCCGCAGCACACCACGATCCGGGTACCGCGGTCGGCCAGGATGCGGTCGATGTCCAGCGCGGGCGGCCGCCGTACCGTCATGCGCCCACCCCCTGTTCGGTGAGCTGGTCGGCCAGCTCGTACAGCGCGCCCAGGTCGACCCGGCCGGACAGCTTCGGCAGCTCGTACGTGGGCAGCCCGAGCTCGGCGACGGTCCGCCGGTTCTCGTTCTCCAGCCGGATCCGGACCGCGTGCTCCACCGCCTCGGTGGCCAGCCCGTCCGCGTACCCCACCGGCAGCCCGGCGGCGGACAGCCCGGCGCGCACCTTGGCGGTGTCGATCCGGCCGGCGGCGGCGCGGGGCAGCGACGCGGCCGGCAGCAGCGGCGGCCGGGTCATGTTCACCAGCACGGTGCCCAACGACATGCCCAGCACGCGCAGCTCCGCCACCGCGTCGGCGGTCTCCTGCACCGGCATCTCCTCCAGCACGGTGACGGTGTGGATCGCGGTCAGGGTGCTCTTCAGCAGCGCGGTCACGCCCTCGCTCTGGGTCTTGATCGGGCCCACCCTGGCCAGCCCGGCAACCTCGGCGGTGACGTTGAGGAAGCGCCCGATCCGGCCGGTGGGCGGCGCGTCGAGGACCACCGCGTCGTACACCCGCCGGCCCTCGGCGACCCGGGTGGTGGCCTCCTTGACCTTGCCGATGAGCAGCACGTCACGCAGGCCGGGGGCCGCGGTGGTGGCGAAGTCGATGGCACCGGCCCGCTTGAGCATCCGCCCGGCCCGGCGCAGGTTGTAGAACATCTCCAGGTACTCCAGCAGCGCCTCCTCCGGGTCCACGGCCAGCGCGCGGACCTCGCCGCCGCCCGGGGCCACCGCGATGCGGCGCTCGGCGTACGGCAGCGGCGCGGTGTCGAACAGCTGCGCGATGCCCTGCCGGCCCTCGACCTCCACCAGTAGCGCCCGCCGGCCGCCCGCGGCCAGCGCCAGGGCGAGCGCGGCGGCCACGGTGGTCTTGCCGGTGCCGCCCTTGCCGGTGACGATGTGCAGCCGCGCGGGCGGCCAGGCGGTCGGCTGCGGCGGCGCGGCGCCGCGGGTCGCGGAAGCAGGCACCGCACCAGGGTATGACCCGGCTCCGCCACCCGCCGGTCGACCGTGCGGCCGGTGTGTCCTGGCCGGCGTTGCGGGCGATCTGTCCCCTGCAGCGCCTGACGCCCGGGTGGATCGGCGCGCGATACGGCGCCGCCGTGCAGCGCGATACGGTGCCGCCATGCAGAAGTGGGAGTACGCGACCGTGCCGCTGCTGGTGCACGCGACGAAGCAGATCCTGGACAACTGGGGCCTGGACGGCTGGGAGCTGGTGACCGTGCTGCCCGGGCCCAACCCGGAGAACCTGGTCGCCTACTTCAAGCGGCCGCTGGGAGATTCGTGAGCGCGCGGGACCGGCTGGCCGAGCTGGGCATCGAGCTGCCCGCCCCGGTGGCCCCGCTCGCCTCGTACGTGCCGGCCGTCCGTACCGGTGACCTCGTCTACACCTCCGGTCAGCTCCCGATCGTGGACGGCGCCCTGGCCGCCACCGGCAAGGTGGGCGCCGAGGTGTCGGTGGCCGACGCCGCCCGGCTCGCCCGCACCTGCGCCCTGAACGCGCTGTCCGCGATCGACGCCCTGGTCGGCATCGACGCGGTTCGGCGGGTGGTGAAGGTGGTCGGCTTCGTGGCCAGCGCGGCCGGCTTCGCCGAGCAGCCGCAGGTGGTCAACGGCGCCAGCGACCTGCTCGGCGAGGTGTTCGGGGCGGCCGGCCAGCACGCCCGGTCCGCGGTCGGCGTGGCCGAACTGCCGCGCGACGCGCCGGTCGAGGTCGAGCTGATCGTCGAGGTCGGGTAGGCCCGCGGTGCTCCGCGACGCGGCGACCGTGCTGCTGGTGCGCGACCGGCCCGCCGGCCTGGAGGTGTACCTGCTGCGGCGGGTGCGCGGGATGCCGTTCGCCGGCGGTATGACGGCGTACCCGGGCGGCGGCGTGGACCCGCGCGACCGGGAGGTGGCCGTGGACTGGAGCGGTCCGGAGCCGGCGGAGTGGGCGGCGGCGTTCGATACCGACGAGGGCCTGGCCCGGGCGCTGGTGTGCGCCGCGGTGCGGGAGACGTTCGAGGAGGCCGGCGTGCTGCTGGCCGGGCCGCCCGGCGGCGACGTGCTGTCCGATGTGGACACCGGGGAGTGGGAGGCGGTACGGCGCGCGCTGCTGGCCCGGGAGGTGTCGCTGGCCGAGGCGCTGTCCGCCCGCGGGCTGGCGCTGCGGGCCGACCTGCTGCGGCCATGGGCGCACTGGATCACCCCCGAGGTGGAGCCGCGGCGCTACGACACCCGGTTCTTCGTGGCGGCGGTGCCGCCCGGCCAGCAGGCCCGGGACGTGTCCGGCGAGGCCGACGAGGCGGCCTGGCTGCGCCCCGCCGTCGCGCTGGCCGAGCACGACGCCGGCACCCGGACGATGCTGCCGCCGACGCTGCTCACCCTGAACGACCTGGCACCGCACTCCACTGTGGACAGTGCGCTGGCCGGGGCGCCGCCGCGGCCGATCAGCCCGGTGCTGCCCACCGTCGAGCTGGATGCCGACGGCGCGGTGGTGGTCACCCCGGACGGGTCCCGGGTACGGCTGCCGGCCGGCTTCCTGCGCCGATGAGCCACCCCGCGCCACCCTGCGCCACTCGACGCCGCCGGGGCACCGATACGCCGGCCCACCTCGCGGCTCTCCATGCCGCCGGGGTACCGGCATGACCGCCCACCCCGCGTACGGCGTGCTGCGCCCGGTGACCCCGTACGCATCGGTGCTGTTGGCCGACAACCCGTCGCCGATGACCCTGGACGGCACCAACACCTGGGTGCTGCGCGCCGCGGGCGCCCGCGACGCGGTGGTGGTGGATCCCGGGCCGGACGACCCGCGGCACCTGGCCGCGGTGGCGGCGGCCGGCCCGGTGCGCACCATCCTGCTCACCCACGGGCACGCCGACCACTCCGCGGGCGCCCGGCGGCTGCACGAGCTGACCGCGGCGCCGGTGCGCGCGCTGGATCCGGCGCACCGCTACGGCGGCGAGGGGCTTTGCGGGGGCGACGTGGTGGCCGCCGCGGGCGTCGAGGTGCGGGTGGTGGCTACCCCGGGGCACTCCGGGGACTCGCTGTGCTTCCGGGTGGCCGCCCCCGGGGGGCCCGCGGCGGTGCTCACCGGGGACACCATCCTCGGCCGCGGCACCACCGTGGTGGCGCACCCGGACGGCCGGCTGGCGGACTACCTGGCCTCGCTGCGCCGGCTGGCCGAGCTGGGGCCGGTCCCGGTACTCCCCGGACATGGGCCGGAGCTGCCGGACGCGGCCGCGGCGGCCGCGCACTACCTGGCGCACCGGGAGGAGCGGCTGGCGCAGGTGCGGGCCGCGCTGGCGGTCCTCGGCCCGGGCGCGACGCCCCGGCAGGTCGTCGAGCACGTGTACGCCGACGTGGACCCGGCAGTGTGGTGGGCGGCCGAGCTGTCGGTGCGCGCCCAGCTCGACTACCTGGCGGAGCCGGGTTAGACGCGCGCGCGGCGGGCCAGCCGTTCCTTGTCCAGGATGACCACGCCCTTGCCCTCCAGCCGCAGCCAGCCGCGGGAGGCGAAGTCGGCCAGCGCCTTGTTCACGGTCTCCCGGGAGGCGCCCACGAGCTGGGCCAGCTCCTCCTGCGTGAGGTCGTGGGTGACCCGCAGGTAGCCGCCGTCCATCGAGCCGAACCGGGAGGCGAGCTGCAGGAGTTGCTTGGCCACCCGGCCCGGCACGTCGGTGAAGATCAGGTCGGCCAGCATGTTGTTGGTACGGCGCAGCCTGCGGGCCAGCACCCGCAGCAGCTTCTCGGAGATCTCCGGCCGTTCGGTGATCCACTGCCGCAGCGCCTGCTTCGGCATCCGGGCCAGCCGCGAGTCTGTCACCGCGACCGCGGTGGTCGTCCGCGGCCCCGGGTCGAACAGCGACAGCTCACCGAACTGGTCGGACGGCCCCATCAGCGCCACCAGGTTCTCCCGGCCGTCGGCGGACTTGCGGCCGAGCTTCACCTTGCCGGACAGCACGATGTACAGGCTGTCCCCAGGCTCTCCCTCGTGGAAGATCACCTGGCCGCGTTGCACGTCGATGTACTCGAACTGTGACGCGACCGCTTCCGCCGCGTCCGGCTCCACGTCCTGGAACAGGCCGGCCTTGGCCAGTACCTCATCCACGTCATCCTCCCGGCCGCACGTGTTGACCATGGGACAGCCCATCGTGCCGCGCAGTTTATGGCCTGCGCCACGTCGGCGCTGGTCGCGGCCCGATGAGGGTGGCTTAGGACCGCTTCCCGTTGATCCGGGTCGGGATCGGCAGCATGCGTGCCAGCCGCTGCCGCCGCCCACGCCAGCGCTCCAGCGCGCTGGTGAACCCCTCGCGCACGAAGGTGTCCACCTCGTCCGGGCGGGCGGTCTCCAGGAACTCCTCCACCTGGGTCTCCACCGCGACCCTGCGCAACGGACCCTCGACCCGCTCCATGAGCAGCATGAACGCCATCAGGAGCAGCGGGAAGAACACCACCAGGAGTCCAATCATCGCGGGGTCATCCTGGACCATCCCCACCGTCGCCCGCCAGCCGCCCTGCCGTGGTTGGCCGTCCGTTCACCTGGGAGCCCACCAGCATTGTCGTGCCGGGACTGTCGCCGCCGCGGCGTAGGCTGGCCCGCGTGGTGAGTACGGCACAGTGTTGTGTGGCGGTCGATGTGCCGGTAGCCCCGTGCCCGGCGGTCGGTGGTCGGCGGTGGTGGTGGTGGTGGTGAACGCGGCGCGGCGCATGGCGGTCGAGACTCCGCTGGCCCGTACCCGGCGTGCCCGCCGGATCAACCGGGTGCTCGCCGAGACCTACCCGGACGCGCACACCGAGCTGGACTTCACCACCCCGCTGGAGCTGGCGGTGGCGACCATCCTGTCCGCGCAGACCACCGACAGGCGGGTGAACGAGGTCACCCCGACGGTGTTCGCGAAGTACCGCACCGCTGCCGACTACGCCGGTGCCGACCGGGCCGAGCTGGAGGAGATCCTCCGCCCGACCGGGTTCTACCGGAACAAGGCCGCCTCGCTGATCGGCCTCGGGCAGGCGCTGGTGGAGCGGTACGGCGGCGAGCTGCCGGCCACGCTGCAGGACCTGGTCACGCTGCCGGGGATCGGCCGCAAGACCGCGAACGTGATCCTCGGCAACGCGTTCGGGGTGCCGGGCCTGACCGTGGACACCCACTTCAAGCGGCTGACCCGGCGCTGGGGGCTGACCACCGAGACCGACCCGGTGAAGATCGAGTCCGCGCTCGCCGAGCTGATCCCGAAGAGCGAGTGGACGATGTTCTCGCACCGCACGATCTGGCACGGCCGCCGGATGTGCCATGCCCGCAAGCCCGCCTGCGGCGTGTGCCCGCTCGCCCGCGACTGCCCGTCGTACGGCGAGGGGCCGATCGACCCGGTGGCCGCGGCGAAGCTCGTCAAGACGGACCCCTCGGCCGAATGACCCGCCGTCCCCTGCTGGCCGCCATGGCGCTGGCCGCGCTGCTCGCCGGCTGCACCGCCACCCCCGCCACCCGCGCCGCACCAGCCGGGAGCGGTACGGCCGGGGCCACCGACCTGGCCGCCGCCCGGGCCGCCGCGAAGCTGGCGCCCTGCCCCCGGCCGGCCGCCGCGCCGGCACCCCGGGCCGAGCTGCCCGACCTGACGCTGCCCTGCCTCGGCGGTGGCCCGGACGTGCCGCTGTCCCGGCTGGCCGGCGTGCCGATGGTGCTGAACGCGTGGGCTAGCTGGTGCGTGCCGTGCCGCGCGGAGCTGCCCGCGTTCCAGCGGCTCGCCGGCCGGGCCGGCGGCCGGCTGCGGGTGCTGGGGGTGGACACCGAGGACCCGCCGGCCAGCGCGCTGGACTTCGCGGCGGCCCGCGGCGTGCACATCGCCAGCGTGGTGGACGCCGCCGGCGCGCTGCGTTCCGGGCGGCGCGTCTCCGGGCTGCCGTTCACCCTGTTCGTCCGGGCCGACGGCAGCGTCGCCAAGGTGCACATCGGCCCGTTGGGGTATGCCGACCTGGTGGCCGAGGTCGGCACGCAGCTCGGGGTGGACGTTGGCTGAGCCGCCGTACCCGACCTGGCTGCAGCCGCTGCTGGACGCGGTCGCGCAGGTACTGCCGGAGCAGATGTCCCGGTTCCTGCCGCCGGACGACGGTGGCCGGCCGTCCGCGGTGCTGATCCTGTTCGGCGAGGGTCCGGACGGGCCGGACGTGCTGCTCATCCAGCGCGCCGACAACCTGAACAGCCACGCCGGCCAGCCCGCGTTCCCCGGCGGCGGCACCGACCCGGACGACGGCGGCCCGGCCGGCACCGCGCTGCGCGAGGCGGCCGAGGAGGTCGGCGTCGACCCCGCCGGTGTGCGGGTGCTGGCCGTGTTGCCCGAGCTGCACATCCCGGTCAGCGGGTACGACGTGACACCTGTGATCGGCTGGTGGCACACCCCGTGCGCGGTGTCCCCGGTGGACGTGGGCGAGGTCGCCGCCGTGGAACGGGTGCCGATCGCCGAGCTGGTCGATCCGGCCAACCGGTTCCGGGTGCGACACTCCTCCGGCTTCGTCGGCCCGGCGTTCGGGGTCCGCGGCATGCTGGTCTGGGGGTTCACCGCCGGGCTGCTCGACACCGTGCTCGAGCTGTCCGGCTTGGCGCGGCCCTGGGACCGCTCGGTGGTCCGCGAGCTGCCGGACCGCGCGCTCGGCGTGGCCCGCCGCGACCGCCGGCGGTAGCCCTCCGATCCGGTGAGTCAACCGCGGGTCATCGCGGTCCCAGGGTGCCCGGTTAGGCTGGCGCGATGCGACGGATCGCCCGGGCCGGCCTGATCGTGCTCGCGGCGGGCTGCGCGCTCGCCGCGGGCTGTCAGCGGCGGCCGGAGGCTGCTCCCCCGGCGGCCGCGTCGATCACCGTCACCCCCGGGCCGGACGGCGTGCAGGTGGTCGACGTGTCCGAGGCGGGGCCCGGCCAGTTCCGGTTCGTCCCGGATACGATCACCGTCGGCGTGGGTCGGATCCGGCTGACCTTCCGCAACACCGGCAACACCCCGCACAACCTGACCTTCTCCAACCTCGTTTACTCCGGTAAGCGGGTCGCGGTGCCCACCATCCGGGGCGGCGCGGAGGAGTCGATCGACTTCGCGGTCAGCACGCCCGGGCAGTACCGGTTCGTCTGCACCATCCACCAGGCGCTCGGCCAGACCGGCACGTTGAACGTGAGGCGGTGAGTTGTTCAGCGTGATCGACCTGCTGATCGTGCTGCTCGTCGTCGTGTTCGCGGTCAGCGGCTACCGCCAGGGGTTCGTGGTGTCGGCGCTGTCGTTCGTGGGCTTCCTGGGTGGCGCCGTGCTGGGCCTGCAGGTCGCCTCGCCGATCGCAAGCCGCCTGGTGCAGGGCAGCGGGCGGGTGGTGCTGGCGGTCGTTGTGGTGTTGTTCTGCGCCATGGTCGGCCAGTTCGGCGGTGTGTGGCTGGGCAACCTGGTCCGGCAGCGGATGGTCTGGAAGCAGGCCCGGGTGGCGGACTCCGCCGGCGGCGCCGGGCTGTCGGCGCTGGCCGTGCTGCTGGCCGCCTGGATGGTGGCCGCCCCGCTGGCGTCGGCACCATTCCCCGGCCTGGCCAAGGCGGTACGGCGTTCGGAGGTGATCCACGCCGTCGACGGTGCCGTGCCCGGCCCGGTCCGCGACCTGTACCAGTCGCTGCGCGACACGGTCCGGCAGGGCAACTTCCCGGAGGTGTTCGGCCCGCTGGCGCCCACCCAGGTGCCGGACGTGACGCCGCCCGACCCGGCGCTGCTGAACAGCCCCGCGGTGCGCGCCGACCGGCCGTCCATCGTCAAGATCACCAGCGTCGCGTTCTCCTGCAACCGGCGGATCGAGGGCTCCGGGTTTGTGTTCGCCGACGAGCGGGTGATGACCAACGCACACGTGGTGGCGGGAGCCGGCGAGCCCCAGGTGGAGACCGCGTCCGGCGGCAAGCTGGCCGCCACCGTGGTGCTGTACGACCCGGACACCGACATCGCGGTGCTGCGGGTGCCCGGGCTGCACGTGCGGCAGTTGCGGTTCGCCGCGCGGCCGGCCGCCGACCGGGCCGACGCGATCATCGCCGGCTTCCCGGAGAACCGGGACGTGCACAACCTGTTCGTCGGGCCGGCCCGGATCAGGGACACCCAGCGGATCCGCGGCCCGAACATCTACTCGACCCGGACCGTGGTCCGGGAGGCGTACGCGATCCGCGGCAGCGTGCGCAGCGGCAACTCCGGCGGCCCGCTGCTCGCCACCGACGGCAGCGTGTACGGCGTGATCTTCGCGGCCGCGCTGGACGACCCGGACACCGGGTTCGCGCTGACGGCGGCGCAGGTCGCCGATGACGCGCAGCGCGGCACCACGGCCACCCGGCAGGTCGGCACCGGCCCCTGTGACTGACACCACAACAGGCACGGTGAAGGTCAACGGCAGGTCGCGCTGGTCACCGGCGCGACGGCCGGGCTGAGGTACGTCCAGAACCGGGTGCGACGGCGGGCTGAAGTAGGCCCAGAACCGGTGCGACGGCTGGGCTGAGTAAGCCATAACGTGCGCAGCCGCCGCCCCAGGACGGCTGGCGCGGCGGCCGGCGTTTGCGGGAGAAGACCCGAAAGTTTCTCAGTGTGATGACTATGACCCGTATGGGTGTCGTGCGGCCCATCTCATGCCGCCATAACATCCGCGTGTGCCCGAACTCGAACTGCGACACCTCCGTGTGCTTTGCGCTGTGGTCGACAGCGGCAGCCTGTCCCGGGCGGCCGCACAGCTCGGCGTGTCTCAACCGGCCCTGACCGCCCAGCTCCAGCGGATCGAGCGGCAGCTCGGCGGGCGGCTGTTCGAGCGGACCCGGGAGGGCGTGTCCCCGACCGAGCTCGGCGAGTTCGTGGTGACGAGCGCGCGGGTGGTGCTGGCCGACATGGACCACCTCGTCGACGGCGCCGCCGAACGGGCGCGGCCGCGGCGTTCCGGCGGCCCGGTCCGGGTGGGCGGTGCCGGCGCGCTGCCGCCGCTGTTCGCGGCCCGGCTGCGCAACGCCCTCGGCCTGGAGGAGGTGGGCACCGAGGACGAGCCGCGGCACCGTGCGCTGCTGGGCCACCTCGAGGCCGGCCGGCTCGACTTCGGCGTCGTGGAGGCGTACCGCGACCTGCCGATGCGGGTGCCGGACACCGTGCGGGTGCGGCTCATCGTGGTCGAGCCGGTGTTCGTCGCGGTGCCCGAGGGCCACCCGCTGGGCGAGCTCGACGCGGTGCCGCTGGCCGCACTGGCCGACCTGGACTGGGCGGTGGACCCGCCGAGCGAGACCGACGAGCAGCTCGCCCTGCAGCGGGCCTGCGCGGCGGCCGGGTTCAGCCCGCGGATCCGGCACCACGCCGCCGAGGTGGCCACCGCGCGGGAGCTGGTGCGGGCCGGCGCGGTCACCCTGGCGCACCCGGCGTCCCGGCAGGGCGACGGCGTGACGGTCCGCCCGCTGGCCGGCGACCCGCTGCTGAACCACGTGCTGCTGGCCTGGAACCCGACCGGCCCGCTGGCCGGCAACGCGGACGTGGCGTACCGGTGCGCGGCCGAGGCCTACCTGGGGTTCATGCGTCGCAGCGAGTTGTACCAGCGCTGGTGGGAGGAGCACCCGGAGTCGCACATGGACCTGGACGCCGCCCTCAAGGCCGACTAGCCGGATCGACTCCGGACCGGCCGCGGCCGCACCCGGCTGGGTAAGCCGCCCCTGCCACCTGGTCACTCGGGGTCTTCTCGGCGTGGCGCGGCACGGACATACTGACGGTCGGTGACAGCCCGCGCACCAGACAGCGCCGGCGGCGCTGGCGGGCCTGGCGGGGCGTTGCCGTGCGGGCGACCTTGGGGGGGCGCGATGACCAACCCGACTCTGGCCGCGGAGTTCCCGTGGCTGCGCCGCGAGCCGGCCCCGATCCTCGGCGACTCCCGACCGCGGAGCATCAAGGAGCTGCTGGGCAAGTCCCGGCTCTGGCTCGATCTGTACCGGGACTGGCTGCAGAGCTACAACGCCAGCTACGTCGATGGGCTGAACTACCTCACCGGCAGCAAGGCCCAGCAGGTGGAGTACGGCCGGCGGCTGAGCGACGCGTACCCGGGCTTCTACGCCGCGGCCGGCGCGCTCAAGGACTGGGTGAAGAAGGCGGGGAGGGGCGCCGACGCGAGCGCGCAGTTCCCGTGGGTCTCCGGCGATCCGGGCAGGTTGGTCGGCGACGCCCGGCCGAAGGACTTCGAGGCGCTGGTTGAGCTGGGCCAGAAGTCCGACTGGATGACGCTGTTCCGCGGCTGGCTGGCGCACGAGCAGCCGTTCGACCACGCGGAGAACTGGTTGGACTGGGTGCTGGAGCAGGGCAGCGGCGGCGAGTCCTGGCAGCAGGCGCTGGACCCGACGGTGGAGGCGTTCGCGCACGACATCGGGCGGCTGAAGGACCGGCTGCGGGAGACGCACGGCAACGCCGCGGAGCGGGTCGGTGACGCGGCCGAACGGCCCGGGCCGGTGGAGGGCCAGCCCGGCGGTACGCAGGACCGCCCCGGTACCGGCGCGTCCGGCCGGCCGGAGGCCCGGGCGGGCGCCCAGCATGGTGGCGGCCAGGCGGGCGCCCAGCACGGCGGCGGCCAGGGGGGCGCCCAGCACGGCGGCGGCCAGGCGGCCGGCGCGGCTCGGCCGGGAGCCGGCCAGCAGGCAGCGGCCCGGCCCGGAGCCACCCAGCCCGCCGCCGCGGCGCCGCGGGAGCGTTCGACCGCATCCCACCAGGTCGAGGGGCTGGTCCACACGGCCACCCCGCTGGCGGCCAAGGCGACCGAGCTCAGCCGCTGGGTCTCCTGGCTGGCCCAGCGGTTCGCCGTCTGCGGCGGCCAACTGGCCGAGGAGGCCAACAACCTGCGCGGCTACCAGCAGCTTCTCGACCGCGACGGGCCGTACGTCAACCAGCAGGGCATCGCGGTACGCAACGCGCTCACCCACGAGGACGGGGTGCTGTTCGAGCAGTTGGCCGGCCTGCGCAACGCGGTGTACGGCCTGGCCTGGGACGTGGATCTCGGCTACCCCAACTACTACGGCGGCTGGCCGCACCACCGGCTCAGCGTGGTGGGCAACGCCGTGAACGATGCCGGATCGCCGACGCTGTGCCATGAGGCCGGCCTCGTCCTCGGCCACCTCACCGAGGGCCTCGACTCGGTGTACGCGATGGCGTCCGCGCTGCTGGACGTCGCCCTGGAGGTGATCAGCACGCAGATTCCGGGGTACGAGGGCGAGGACAGCGCGGAGCCGTGGGGCACGCACGAGGTGACGGGTGCCCGGACCGAGTTGTCCGGGGTGGCACAGCTTGCCGCCGCGCTGGCCGCACACGAGCCGGACGATGACGAGGACCAGGCCGATCTGGACCAGGCCTGCCGGGCGTCGTTCGGCATCCCGTACCTCAACCTCAACCAGCTCGCCGGGGTGTTCCGGTAGGCGGGTGGTTCCGGTAGGTCAGCCCTCCTTGGCCCACCGGACGATCTCGCCGGTGATCAGCTCAGGTGCCTCCTGGTGCGGGAAGTGGCCGAGCCCGTCCAGCAGCCGCCACTCGTACGGCGCCGCGACGTACCGCCCGGAGCCCTGCGCGGTGCGCGGCAGCAGACACGGGTCGAGGCTGCCGTGCAGTTGCAGCGTCGGCGCGGTGACCGGCTGCTGCATCAGCCTGGCGTAGCGCAGGCCGTCCGGCCGCGGCAGCGACCGCACCGCCCACCGGTAGTACTCCAGCGCGGAGTGCGCCGCGGCCGGGATCCGGATCGCATCGGCGCAGCGCCTGGCCGCCTCGGCGTGGTCCGCGGTGCGCCGCCAGGCCGGCCCGGACCAGTCCGACAGCAGCCGCGCCACCCGCGCGCCGCCGTCGCGGGTCAGCAGCCGCTCGCCCTGCCGCGGCAACTGGAACGCCAGCGAGTACCGGGCGGTGGCGCGGAGCTGGCCGCGCGGGTCGGTGAACAGCGCCGAGCGGATCCGGCGCGGGTGCGGGGTGTTCAGCACCACCAGCCGGCGTACCGCCCGCGGGTGCAGGGTGGCCGTCGTCCACGCGATCACGCCGCCCCAGTCGTGCCCGACCAGGACCGCGTCCCGCTCGCCCAGGGCACGCACCAGCCCGGCGACGTCGCCGGCCAGGGTCACCGCGTCGTACCCCCGCGGCGGCTTGTCGGAGGCGCCGTAACCGCGCAGGTCCGGCGCGACCACCCGGTAGCCGGCCTCGGCCAGCCCGACGAGCTGGTGCCGCCAGGACCACCAGAACTCGGGGAACCCGTGCAGCAGCATGACCAGCGGGCCGGTGCCGGCCTCGGCGACGTGCAGCCGGAGGCCGTTCGCGCTGACCCCGCGGTGCGTCCACGGCCCCTCCACCAGGACGCTGGCGGCCTGCGGTGCGGTCACGTCCGTGCCCCCGGGACCGGTCTCATGCCTCTCCGCTCCGCTTGAACGCCTGCGGCAGCTCCTTGACGGTGCTGATCGTCCGTTCCGGCTTCTTGATCTTCTTCATGCTGCGCAGCCCGACCGCGGCCAGGATGCCGGCCACAACCAGGAACAGGACGAAGACGATCAGGTACGCGGCCCAGCGCCAGCCATCGAAGATCTCCACCAGCCCCTCGGCGAGGGCGACGAACAGGAACGGCAGCGACAGCAGCAGCACCACCGCGGCGACCGCGAACAGCGCCCCGCCGAGGCCGGCGCGCTTGACCGACGCGGTCACCTCCAGCTTGGCAAGCTCGATCTCGGACCGGACCAGGGCGGACATCTGCTCGGTCGCGTCCCGGACCAGCTCACCGAACGACGCCTCGGGGCGGTGCCCGTCGGACGTGATCGTGCGCTTGGTCTGCTCGGGCACGGTGGCCTCCGATGGTCTCCGGGGTGGATGCCGATCATCGTCCACCCGTCGTACCCCGCGGGTCCACCCACACTCCGACACGCCCGTCGAACGCCCCGAACCCCCGGACGCATGTCCGCAGAACCCGGGCGGGGCGGACGGCCGCCGGACCCCCGGGCGGACGCCGGTCCGGCGGCCGGACCGGCGCCGGAGTCAGTCGTCCTCGGCGGCGGTCGTCGGCAGCTTGTCCTTGATCAGGTCCATCACCGCTGAGTCGGTCAGTGTGGTGACGTCGCCGAGGCCGCGGTTCTCCGCCACGTCGCGCAGCAGGCGGCGCATGATCTTGCCCGAGCGGGTCTTCGGCAGCTCGGGCACGACCATGATCTGCCGAGGCTTGGCGATCGGCCCGATCTCCTTCGCCACGTGGTCGCGCAACTCCTTGGCCAGCGTGTCCCCGCCGTCCTCCCCGGCGGACTGCCGCAGGATCACGAAGGCGACGATCGCCTGCCCGGTGGTCGGGTCGGATGCGCCCACCACCGCCGACTCGGCCACCTTCGGGTGTGACACCAGCGCCGACTCGACCTCGGTGGTGGAGATCCGGTGCCCGGAGACGTTCATCACGTCGTCCACCCGGCCGAGCAGCCAGATGTCGCCGTCCTCGTCCTTCTTCGCCCCGTCGCCGGCGAAGTAGAGGCCCTCGAAGCGGGACCAGTACGTGTCGACGTAGCGCTCCGGGTCACCCCAGATGGTGCGCAGCATGGCCGGCCACGGTTCGGTCAGCACCAGGTATCCGCCGCCGCCGTTCGGCACCGGCTTGCCCTGGTCGTCCACCACATCCGCGCCGATCCCGGGCAGCGCCCGCTGCGCCGAGCCGGGCTTGGTGGTGGTGACCCCGGGCAGCGGGCTGATCATGATGGCACCGGTCTCGGTCTGCCACCAGGTGTCCACCACCGGGCAGGCGTCCGAGCCGATGTTCGTCCGGTACCAGATCCAGGCCTCGGGGTTGATCGGCTCGCCGACGGTGCCCAGCAGCCGCAGCGAGGACAGGTCGAAGTCGGCCGGGACGTCCTCGCCCCACTTCATGAAGGTACGGATCGCGGTGGGCGCGCAGTACAGGATGGTGACTTTGTACTTCTCGACGATCTCCCACCAGCGGCCGCGGTGCGGGGTGTCCGGCGTCCCCTCGTACATCACCGACGTTGCGCCGTTGGCCAGCGGGCCGTACACGATGTAGCTGTGCCCGGTGACCCAGCCGATGTCGGCCGCGGTCCAGTAGACGTCCGACTCCGGCTTGACGTCGAAGACCGCGTGGTGGGTGTACGCGACCTGCGTCAGGTACCCGCCGGTGGTGTGCAGGATGCCCTTCGGCTGGGCCGTCGTGCCGCTGGTGTACATCACGTACAGCGGGTGTTCGGCGTCGTGCGGCTCCGGCACGTGCTCGGCCGAGGCTGAGTCCACCACGTCGTGCCACCACACGTCGCGGCCCTCTGTCCACGGCGCCTCCTGGCCGGTGCGCCGCACCACCAGCACGTGCGTCACCCCGTCGTAGCCGTCCAGCGCCTCGTCCACCGCGGGCTTCAGCGCGCTCGCCGCCCCCCGCCGGTAGCCGCCGTCGGCGGTGATCACCAGCTTGGCGTCGCAGTCCTCGACCCGGCTGCGCAGCGCGTCCGCGGAGAATCCGCCGAACACGACCATGTGCGGCGCGCCGATCCGGGCGCAGGCCAGCATGGCGAACACCGTCTCCGGGATCATCGGCAGGTAGATCGCCACCCGGTCGCCCTTGGTCACGCCCAGCCCGAGCAGCGCGTTCGCGGCCCTGTTGACCTCGTCCTTGAGTTGCGCGTAGGTGATGGTCCGGGTGTCGCCCGGCTCGCCCTCCCAGTAGTACGCGACCTTGTCCCCGTTGCCGGCCTCGACGTGCCGGTCAACGCAGTTGTACGCCGCGTTGAGCGTGCCGCCGACGAACCACTTGGCGAACGGCGCTTCGCTCCAGTCCAGCGCCTGGTCCCACGTCTTCGCCCAGGACAGCCGGCGGGCCTGCTGCTCCCAGAACGCCAGCCGGTCCTTGGCGGCCTCCTCGTACGCCTCCGCGGTCACGTTGGCCGCAGCGGCGAGCTCCGCCGGGGGTTCGAACCGCCGCGTCTCGTGCAGGAGGTTCGACAGCGTGGCGTCGGTACCCGATGTGTCCGTCAAGACGTTCCTCCAGCTCTCACACTTGCCTGGTGGCGACCTTACGACGGCGGACCAGCCGGGTCACCCCGGGTTGGGGTGAAGGTGTCGCCCGGCGCGCCCAGCGGCCGCCGCCGGTCGCCCACCGAGGTCTCATGTGACGCCGGTCGCACCGGGCCGGCGGTGATCGAGCCTGCGAACGAACCGATGAACACAGCCGCTGTCGAAGCCGACGAGCCTGGCGAGGAGGTCGGGTGACCGCCCCGCGTACGCTGGCCAACCGTGTCCGCCGACCCGCTGGCCCCGCTGCTGGAGCTGCCCGGGGTGCGCCCTGCCGCCGAGGCTGCCCGCGCCGCGGTGGACCGCCTGCTCGGGCACCGCGTGCTGCGCCGGCGGTCGGCCGAGGTGAGCGCCGAGTCCGCGCTGCGTGGCGCCCGCGCGTCGGCCGCCCTGGACGGCGCCGACTACCCGCTGGACAAGGTGCGGCACGGGGTGGACGACCCGGTGCTGCAGGGCGCGCTGCGGGTCAGCGCCGAGCTGGGCCGGCTGGCCGGGACCTGGGAGCGCGCGCCGGGGCAGGTGCTGGCCCGGCTGCACGTGCTGGCCGCATCCGGGCTGGTCCCGGCCGATGAGCTGGGCCGGCCGGTGGCCGACCCGGAGGTCTCCGCCCGGCTGGCCGGCCTGGCCGGGCTGGTCGCCGGCGGTACCGCCGCGCCCGCGGTGCTCGTGGCGGCGGTGGTGCACGCCGAGTTGCGCGTACTGGTGCCCTTCCGGACCGGGTCCGGGGTGGTTGCGCGGGCGGCCGCCCGGTTGACGACGGTGAGCCGCGGGCTGGACCCGAAGGCGCTGGCGGTGCCGGAGGCCGGCCACCTGGAGCTGTCCGCGGACTACGACGACGCGCTGTCGGGGTACGCCGCGGGCGAGCCGGAGGGGGTGGCGCGGTGGCTGCGGCACTGCTGCGAAGCCACCGAGCTGGGCGCCAGGGAGGGCCTGGCGATCTGTGCAGCCGTGCTGCGAGGGTAGCGACATGAGTCTGCTGGCCGACCGTCCGGCCGGGACCGCCCCGTCCGCCGCGGCGCTGCGGGAGGTGTTCCTGCTGGACCCGAGCTGGACGTTCCTCAACCACGGGTCGTTCGGTGCCTGCCCGCGACCCGTGTTCGAGGTGTACCAGCGGCTGCAGCTGGAGCTGGAGCGGCAGCCGCTGGAGTTCCTGGAGCGGACCTTCGCCAGCCGGGTGCTGGCCGCGCTTGCCAGGCTGGCGGAGTACCTGACCGCCGACGCGGACGGCCTGACCTTCGTGCCGAACACCACCACCGGGGTGAACACCGTGCTCCGCTCGATCGACCTCCGGCCGGGCGAGGAGGTGCTGCTGAGCGACCACGAGTACGGCGCCTGCCGGTTCGCGGTGCAGGCGGCCTGCCGGGCGCGCGGCGCCGCCGCGGTGGTGGTGCCGATGCCGTACCCGCTGGACGACCCGGCGGCGGTGCTGGCCGCCTTCGCCGGGGCCGCCAACCCGCGGACCCGCGCGGTGTTCGTCTCGCACCTCGCCTCGGAGACCGCGGCGGTGCTGCCGGTGGCCGGGATCTGCCGTTGGGCCCGGGAAGCCGGCCTGCTGTCGGTTGTGGACGGTGCCCACGTGCCCGGGCAGTTGCCGCTGGACCTGGCCTCGCTGGCGCCGGACGCCTACGTCGGCAACTGTCACAAGTGGCTGTGCGCACCGAAGGGCTCGGCGTTCCTGTGGGTGACCGCGGACCTGCGTGACCGGGTGCAGCCGCTGGTCGTGTCGTGGGGCTGCGTGCCCGGCGCCTCGTTCGTCGAACGGCACGGCTGGCCCGGCACCCACGACCCGGCCGCGGCGCTGGCGGTGCCGGCCGCCATCGCGTTCCAGGACCGGCACGGCTGGCCGGCGGTCCGGGAGCGCGGCCACGCCCTGGCGGCCCGCTTCGCGACGATGCTCACCGAGCGTTACGGCCTGCAGCCGCCGTACCGGCCGGGCAGCGACCGGCATGCCCAGATGATCAGCGTGCCGGTCCCGTGGACCGGGGAACCCAAGGAGCTGCAGCGGCAGATCCGGGAGTCGTACCGGATCGAGGTGCCGGTGCACGCCTGGGGCGGGCGCACCCTGATCCGGGCCTCGTTCGCCGGCTACAACGACTGGTCACACGCCGAGCGGCTGCTCGACGCGCTCGACCACCTGGTGTGACCGGACCGTCCATCTGCGACTGTCGCCTGTGGACAGAAGAACGGCGCCCCGCGAGGAGCGCCGTCCTTGGGTTGCACGGGCATCCGGGTTACCAAGCGTGCACCTATCATGACGAATACGGCCCAAGTAGGTCCGTTTCGTACGTGCCTCCCGCGGCTGGTCGCGCGTGGGTGCCCAGTGTCCGTGCACGGTGTCGGGCCCTTGCGGACCGTCTTCCGTACGTCCATTTGTACGCCGTGGCAGGGACGATGTGAAGACCCTCCCAATGGTCAACTTCCTGATGCGAAAGGCCTGCGGACGCTGGCCGGAAGCCCGGGCCGGCGCCGTCTTGCTGCGTACCAGGCGATTCCGGCAACGGCGGCCGCGCCGACCCCGACGGCGGTGCCGGTGACCGCCGGCGACGGCCGCAGCCGGGACCGCAGCGGCACCGGTCGGGAGAAGGTGCGGACCGGCCAGCCGTGCTCGGTGGCGTGCCGGCGCAGCGCGCGGTCCGGGTTCACCGCGGTGGGCAGGCCCACCGCGGACAGCATCGGCAGGTCGGTGATCGAGTCGCTGTAGGCATGACAGCGCGCCAGGTCCCAGCCGCGGGTGGCCGCCAGTTCGCGGATCCCGGCCGCCTTGTTCTCGCCGTACGCGTAGAACGCGATCTGGCCGGTGTACCTGCCCTGCGCGTCGATGATCATCCGGGTGGCGATCACCGCGTCGGCGCCCACCATCTCGCCGATCGGTCCGACGACCTCCTCGCCGCTGCTGGACACGATGACGATCTCGTCGCCGGCCGCCTTGTGCTGCTCGATCAGCGACGCGGCCTCGGCGTAGATCAACGGCTCGACCACCTCGTGCAGCGTCTCGGCCACGATGTCGCGGACCTGGCGGGCGTCCCAGCCGGTCATCAGGGCGGTCATCTCGTCCCGGATCCGGTCCATCTGGTCGGCGTCGGCGCCGGCGATCACGTACACGAACTGCGCATACGCGGCCTTCAGGACGGCCCGCCGGCTGATCAGGCCGCCGTCGTAGAACGGTCGGCCGAAGGCCAGGGTGCTCGACCTCGCGATGATCGTCTTGTCCAGGTCGAAGAACGCGGCGGCGTTGCTCACCCGTCGCAGGATATGCGAGACAAGATCGGTACCGGTGGCGGCCCCTCGCGGCCCAGAAAATTCGCCCGGATGAGATGTTTGAGGCTCCGCGTGGCTCGGGTACCTACCGCCAGGTGGGGCACGCGCTGTACCGTGCTCTGCACACCTACAATCGGCTCAACCGGTGAACCCCGAACAGCGGTACAGCTTCAGACGTCCGGCTCAACCCCCCGGAGCCGGACCCATGACGGCCCCCGTCAGCCCCCCAGACGGGGGCCGTCGCATGCCCGGGTCCGCCTAGCACTCGTCGGCTCCGAAGGCAAGCTGCCGTCCACAGGGCCGGCCGTTGTCCACAGCGGGCGATCTGCGCCTGTCGGCCGGGCGTGCGCCCAGGGTTCGCTGAGGTCCTCCCCGAGTTGAGAGGACCCGCCGATGTCGCCGCGGCCGCTGGTGGTCACCGAGAACCCGCCCCTGCTGGACGACGTGCTCCGGCTGGCGGCGGTCGCCGGCGTCGAGCCCGAGGTCGCGAGCAGCCCGGCGGCGGCCCGGTCGCGGTGGCGCGCCGCGCCGGTGGTGGTCGTCGGGGCGGACTGCGCCGCCCGCTGCGTGGCGCTCGTCCCGGCGCGCCGACCGGGAGTCCTGCTGGTGGCGCGGGCGCCGGCCGACCGGGCCACCTTCGCGGCCGGGATCGGGCTCGGGGCCGCCGAGGTGGTGGAGCTGCCCGCGGGCGAACAGCGCATGGTCGAGCTGCTGGCCGGCGCGCGGGCGGAGCCGGCCGGGCCGCCGGGGGCGCTGGTGTGCGTGCTGTCCGGCCGTGGTGGCGCGGGCGGGAGCGTGCTGTCCGCCGCGCTGGCCACCGTGGCGGCCCGGTCCGGCCGGTCGGCGCTGCTGATCGATGCCGACCCGCTGGGTGGCGGCGTGGACCTGCTGCTCGGCGGTGAGGCGGTCGGTGGGCTGCGTTGGCCGGATCTGGCCGGCTGCACGGGTCCGGTCTCGCCGAGCACGCTGCGCGACGCGCTGCCCCGGGTGCACGGCGTCTGGGTGCTCGCCGCAGGCCGCACCGGCCCGGTCGGGCTGCCCGAGGCGGCGGTGCACGCCGTGCTGGACGCAGGCCGGCGGTTCGCCGACCTTGTCGTGGTCGACCTGTCCCGGTCCGTCGATGCGGTCGCCGAGGCGGTGCTGGCCGACGCCGACCGGGCGCTGCTGGTGGTGCCGGACGAGGTGCGCGCCGTCGCGGCCGCCGCCCGGATTGCCGAGTGGGCAGGCCAGCACGTGGTCGGGCTCGAGGTGGTCGTGCGCCGGGTCCGGCCACGCGGGCTGGCCGCCGTCGAGGTGGCGGACGCGCTCGGCCTGCCGCTGGCGGGAGAGTTGCGCGCCGAGCCGGGGCTGGTCGGTGCCCTCGAGCGGGGCGAGCCACCCGCCCGGCGGTCCCGCGGTCCGCTCGCCCAGCTCAGCCGCCGGGTGCTCGCCGACCTGGCCGAGCGGAGGGCGGCATGAGCACGCCGGACGTGGTCGAGCGGGTGCGGCGCCGGCTGGCCGGCTCCGGAGGGCCCACCGGGGCGGCCAGCGTCGCTGCCCTGGTGCGTGAGGAGGTGGGCGGTCTGGTCGGCGACGCGGACCTGCTGCGGCTCGTCAGCCGGGCGCAGGCCGAGCTGGTCGGTGCCGGCCCGCTGGAGCCGCTGCTGCGCGACCCCGAGGTCACCGACGTGCTGGTCAACGCGCCGGACGAGGTGTGGGTGGACCGCGGCCGCGGGCTGGCGCGGGTGGCGGTGCGGTTCCCGGACGAGGCCGCGGTGCGGCGGCTCGCCCAGCGGCTGGCCACCTCCGCCGGGCGTCGCCTGGACGACGCGCAGCCGTGGGTGGACGCGCCGCTGCCGGACGGCTCGCGGCTGCACGCCGTACTACCACCGGTCGCCCAGCGCGGTACCTGTCTGTCCCTGCGCGCGCTGCGGCCGGCCGCGTTCAGCCTCGACCAGCTCATCGCGCTGGGCACGCTCCCGGAGCCGGCCGCGGCGCTGGTGGCCGGTGTGGTGGCAAGGCGCCTGTCGTTCCTGGTCAGCGGCGGTACGGGCTCGGGCAAGACCACGTTGCTGTGCGCCCTGCTCGGGTCGGTGGACGGCGGCGAGCGCCTGGTCGTGGTGGAGGACTCGCCGGAGCTGCGTCCGGAGCACCCGCACGTGGTCCGGCTGGCGGCACGGTCGCCGAACGTGGAGCGGGCCGGCGAGGTCACCCTGCGGGACCTGGTCCGGCAGGCACTGCGGATGCGGCCGGACCGGCTGGTGGTCGGCGAGGTGCGCGGCGCCGAGGTCGTCGAGCTGCTCGCCGCCCTGAACACCGGGCACGACGGCGGCGCGGGCACGGTGCACGCCAACAGTGCGGCCGAGGTGCCGGCCCGGCTGGAGGCGCTGGGCTCGCTGGGCGGTCTGGGCCGGGACGCGCTGCACAGCCAGCTCGCCGCTGCGGTCCGGGTCGTGCTGCACCTGCGGCGGCGGGACGGGCTGCGGGTGCTCGACGAGATCTGCCTCCTGCAGCGGTGCGGCGACCGGGTGGTGGCGGTGCCGGCGTGGCGGGGAGACGGTGGCGCGTGCCCAGCCGCCGGGGAGCTGGCCGGTCTGGCGGGCGTCCGGTGAACGGCGCCCCCGCGGTGTTGCTCGCTGCCGCGCTGGTGGTGCTGCCGCTGCCGTGCGCGCCGCTGGTCCGCCTCGGCGCGGTGTTGCCGCGTTCGGCCGGCCCGGCGGCCCGGCGGTCGTGGCGGCCGCCCGGCGCATGGGTCGCTCCGGTCGCGGCGCTGCTCGCGGCGGGCAGCGCCCTCGGCGTCGGGCTGCCCGTCGCGCCGGCCGCGGTGAGTGGCCTGCTGGCGGGCGCGCTGATGCGGGCGCTCGGCCGGTACGCCCGGCGGCGACTGGACGAGCAGGAACGGGACACCACGGTGGAGGCGATGTCGGTGCTCTCCGCCGAGCTGCGCGCCGGCCAGCAGCCGGTTGACGCGCTGCGGGCGGCCGCCGGCACCGCCCGCGGCGCTCCGGCTGCGGTACTGGCCACCGCGGCGGCGACCGCACGGTTCGGTGGCTCGGTGCCCGCCGTGCTGCGCGAGGCCGACGGCTGCACCGCCACCGCGGCGGCGACGTTGCGGAGGCTGGCCGCGGGCTGGCGGCTCACCGAGTCGGCCGGCGCGCCGCTCTGCGCCGTGCTGGAGCACGCGGAGCGGTCGGCCACAGCGCAGCGGCAGCACAGCCGGCAGGTGGCGGCCCTGCTGGCCGGCCCCCGGGCGACCGCGGTGCTGCTGGCGGCGTTGCCACTGGTAGGCCTGGCGCTTGGCGCCGCGATGGGGGCGCGACCGCTGGCGGTGCTGCTGCACAGCCCGGCCGGGCAGGGTGCCCTGGTCACCGGTGTGCTGCTCGAGCTGGTCGGACTGGCGTGGACAGGCCGGATCGTACGGTCGGCCGGTGCGGCCCCATGACGGCGGCGCTCATCCTGGCGGCCCTCGGCGTGGTCGTCGCACCCGGCCCGAGCGGCTCGGTACGCGGCCGGCTCCGGACGGTTCTGTGGCCGGTGTCCCCGCGGTCGCCGGTGTCCCCGCGGTCGTCGGCGTCGCTGGTGTCGCCGCGGTCGTCGGCGTCGCTGGTGTCGCCGTTGGGTGGTCCCGCCGCGGCGTCCCTGCCGCGGCGGCACTCCCGCCTGGTCGGCGGCGCCGCTGCCGGCGTGGCGGTCGCGGTGGCGGTCGGTGGCGCGGTCGGCGTCGCGCTCGGTGTGGGTGCCGCGGTGCTGGCCGGGCAGGTGCTCGGCCGGCTGGAACCAGCGGCCGCCCGCCGGTTCCGCGCCGAGCGCCTGGCCGCGCTGCCCGACGCGCTCGACCTGGTGTCCACCGCGCTGTCCGCGGGGTTGCCGGTGCCGGCCGCGCTGGCCGCCGCCGCGCATGCCTGCGGTGGTCCGCTCGCCGCGGACCTGGAGCGGGTCGCCGAGTTGTCGGCGTTGGGCGCCGGTCCGGCCGCCGCCTGGGCCGACCACGCCGACGATCCGGTGCTCGGCCCGGTGGCTCGTGCCGCCGAGCGCTCCGCCGACAGCGGCAGCGCCCTCGCCGGGTCGCTGGCCAGGCTCGCCGCCGACCGGCGCGCCGAGGCCATCCTGCGTGCCGAGTCGGCGGCCCGCCGCGCAGGCGTGCTGGCCATGGCGCCGCTCGGGCTGTGCTTCCTGCCGGCCTTCATCTGCCTCGGCGTGGTCCCCGTAGTGATCGGGATCGCCGCCGAGGTCCTGCCCTGAGCACCTAACACCGAGGAGAGACCATGCGCAGCCTCATCCGCCGCCTGCACCGCGACGACGCCGGAATGACGACCGCGGAGTACGCCGTAGGCACCGTCGCGGCCGTGGCGTTCGCCGCCGTGCTCTACAAGGTCGTGACCAGCAGCGCCGTCCTGCAGGCGCTGTCGGGCATCGTGACCTCGGCGCTCCAACTGAACCTGTGAGGCCGGGAGATGCGCCGCGACCGGGGGTCGGTGACGGCGGAAGCGGCGGTGGCCCTCCCGGCGTTGGTGCTGGTCATCGCCGCGGCGATCAGCGCGATCACCGTCGTGACGGCCCAGTTGCGCTGCCTGGACGCTGCGCGGGAGGCGACCCGGGCCGCGACCAGGTCCGAGCCGGCGGCGGTCGTCCGGGAGCTCGCCAGCCAGGCTGCCCCGCGCGGGGGGACCGCAGACGTCGCCTCCGACGGCGATCGGGTGACGGTCACCGTACGGGCGAAGGTCCACCTGCTCGGCGGCCTGCTTCCGGACATCACCGTCAGCGGGCGAGCCGTGGGCCTGCACGAGCCGGACGGAGGCTAGCTGGTGCCGGCGAGCGGGGTAGCGCCTCGGTCTGGCTCCTCGCGCTCGCCGGCCTGGTGCTGATGGCCGGCACCGCGGGCGCCGTCCGTGGGGTCGCCGCGGTGGCCCGGCACCGGGTCGAGGTGGCGGCCGATCTGGCCGCCCTCGCCGCGGCCTCCCGGGCGTCCGACGGACACCGCGACGGCTGTGCGGTGGCTGCGCAGATCGCCGCCGCGAACGGGGCCCGCCTGGCCCGGTGCGAGCTGTCCGGGCCGGTCGCCGACGTGGAGGCCGAGGCAGCGCTGACCACCGGGCGGCTGGGCAGCTACCGCGTCCACGCGCGGTCCCGAGCCGGCCCGGCGGTCCAGGCGCAGGTAGGGCTACCGGCGGTGGCGGCGGGCAGCCTCGGCCGCCGCGGAATCATCGGCGTCTCTCGGCGCGTAGTTGCCGTCCGCCGGACGGTCGTAGTCGGACTCGATCGCCGCCCGGTCGTAGCCCGCCGGCGGCGGGTTCCCGTACGGCGGCCGTTCGTACACCGGGCCCCGCCCCGACTCGGCCGCCCGCTCCGCCGCTGCGTCGGCGGGCTCAACGACGGGCTTCTGCTTCGCCGGCCACGCATCCGGCTCGCCCCGCTGCTCGGTGTCGTCCACGTACTGCGCCAGCCTCGCGTTCTCCCGCGCCAGTTCCCTGCGCTCGCGGCGCAGGCGCTGCACGTGCCGCATCCCGCTGAAGAGCATGACCAGCCCGAGCAGCCCCACGACGCCCGTGGCCACGCCGACCACGAAGACACCACCGAGCGACAGGTTGGATATGTGCAGTCCCCACACGTCGGCGCCGACGACGCCGGTGTTGCTCGTGATGACTGCGGCCGTGAGCACCCCGGCCCCGACCAGGAGCACCAGTCCCAGGACCACCATTGCCGATTCCTCCTCGAAAGGTCGGCGCAGTGACGACGCGCCGCTATCGGACTCATACCCGGCGCGTCCCGTGCAGAACCTCAGCCGTCCGGTTCGCCCTGGTGATCCTCCCGATCCGGTGGATCCAGCGCGGCCAGCACCACCTCGAGCAGCCGCACGGCGCCGGCCTTGTCCAGCGGCTCGTTGCCGTTGCCGCATTTCGGCGACTGGACACAGGACGGGCAGCCGCTCTCGCACTCGCACGACGCGATGGCCTGCCGGGTGGCCCGCAGCCACGCCCCCGCGGCGTCGTAGCCGTGGGCGGCGAACCCCGCGCCGCCGGGGTGCCCGTCGTACACGAACACCGTGCACCGCCCGGTGTCCTCGTGCAGCGCCGTCGACACCCCGCCGATGTCCCACCGGTCGCAGGTGGCGAACAGCGGCAGCAGCCCGATCGCCGCGTGCTCGGCCGCGTGCGCCGCACCGGGGATCTCCGGCCAGGTCAGCCCGGCGGCGGCCAGCGCGCTATCGGCGACGGTGTACCAGACCGCCGCCGTGCGCAGGTTCCGCGGCGGCAGGTCCAGCGGCACCTCTTCGAGGATCTCGCCGGTCGCGATGCGGCGGCGCAGGTACGAGACGACCTGGTTGGTCACCTCCACCGTCCCGTAGTGCAACGCGATCGGCCCGAGGTCGCGGCGCCGCACGGTCGTCGCGATCCGGATGTCGGTGACGTCGCGCGCCGACGTCGTCCAGTCGGGCTCCTCGGCGTGCACGCACGCGACCCCGTCCTCCACGTCGAAGTCGTCGACCACATAGGACACGCCCTGATGCAGGTACACCGCGCCGGTGTGCACCACGGCGTGGGAGGACCACCGGTCCACCGTCCCGAGCAGCCGCCCGGTGGTCGCCTCGACCACCTGTACCGGCTCCCCACCGGTGCCCCGAATGTCCACCGCGGGCCGCTTCCGCGACGTCCAGTACCAGCCGGTCGGCCGGTGCCGGAGCAGCCCGCGGCGCACCAGGTCCGGCAGCAGCGCCCGCGCCGCCTCCTCGCCGAACAGCGGCAGGTCCTCCTCGCTCAGCGGCAGTTCGGCGGCCGCGCAGCAGAGCTGGGGGCCGAGCACGTGCGGGTTCTCCGGATCGAGCACCGTGGCCTCGACCGGTCGCCCGAACACCGCCTCCGGGTGGTGGGCGAGGTAGGTGTCCAGGGGGTCGTCGCGGGCCACGAACACGGCCAGCGCATCCTGCCGCTCCCGCCCGGCACGGCCGGCCTGCTGCCACAGCGACGCGATGGTGCCCGGGTACCCGGACAGCACCACAGCGTCCAGGCCGGCGATGTCGATGCCAAGCTCGAGTGCGTTCGTCGCCGCCACCCCGAGCAGCGCTCCGTTCTCCAGGCCGGCCTCCAGGGCGCGCCGCTCCTCCGGGAGGTACCCCGCCCGGTACGCCGCGACCTGGTCGGCCAGCCCCGGTGCGGTCTCCGCCAGCGACCGCCGGGCGGACAGCGCGACCACCTCGGCGCCCCGGCGGGAGCGTACGAAGACGATGGTGCGCGCCCCCTCGACCACCAGGTCGGCCAGCAGCCGGGCCGCCTCCGCGCCGGAGGAACGCCGCACCGGCGCCCCGTTCTCGCCGGACAGGCCGGGGATCAGCGGCGGCTCCCACAGCGCGAATGCCAGCGCCCCCCGCGGCGACCCGTCCTCACTCACGGCCCGGACCGGCAGGCCCAGCAGCCTGCCGGCCGACTCCTCCGGCGACGACACGGTCGCGGAGGCCAGCACGAACGTCGGCGACCCGCCGTACTTGGCGCACACCCGCCGTAGCCGCCGGATCACGTGCGCCACATGCGAGCCGAAGATCCCGCGGTACCCGTGGCACTCGTCGATCACGACGTACTGCAGCCGCCGCAGGAAGGCGGCCCAGCGCGCATGGGCCGGCAGGATGCCGCGGTGGAGCATGTCCGGGTTGGTGAACACCCAGCGGGCGTGCGCGCGCACCCAGTCGCGTTCCTCGATCGGGGTGTCGCCGTCGTACGCCGCCGCGCGCACGTCCGCCAATGCCAGGTCGCGCACCGAACGGAGCTGGTCGGCGGCGAGGGCCTTGGTCGGCGCCAGGTACAGCGCCGTGTTCCGGGAGTCGGCCAGCAAGGTGGACAGCACCGGCAACTGGTACGCCAGGGACTTGCCGGATGCGGTGCCGGTCGACACCACCACGGACTGCCGGGCCCATGCCAGCTCGGCCGCGGCCGCCTGGTGCCGCCACGGCGCGGCGATGCCCCGCAGCGCCAGCCGGTCGACGAGCAGCGGCGCGACCCAGTCCGGCCAGGCGCCCGGCTGCCCCGGGCGGGCCGGCACGCGCTCGACGTGAGTGACCGGGGAGTGGTCCCTGCCCGGTGCCGCCGGCCCGCGGAGCAGCCGCCGCAGGAGCTGCTCGCCGCGCGTGGCGGCTCGCCCGTTCGGGTCGGTGACGCCCGAGGAGTGGATAGCACTCACCCTGACAGAGTGCACTTTGGTTAGATCGAGGCCGAACGGCGGTCCGACGACATCGGAGGTACGTGGTGGACCTCACCCTCAACACCCGTTCTGAGGCCGACCGCACCGTGCTCGAAGTGGCGGGCGAGGTCGACGTCTACACCGGACCCACGCTGCGGGACCGCATATCCGACCTGCTCGACGGCGGTGCCCACGACCTCGTCGTGGACCTCGGCAGGGTTGACTTCATCGACTCCACGGGACTGGGCGTCCTGGTGGGTGCCCTGAACCGGGCCCGCGAGCTCGGCGGCAGCCTCCAGCTCATCTGCACGCAGGAACGGGTGCTCAAGCTGCTCCGGATCACCGGGCTGGACCAGGTGTTCACCGTACGGTCCTCCCTGGACGACGCGCTGGCGGCCGACGGCGCCGCGGACACCGACCATCCCGCCGGCCAGACCGAACCCGACGGACCCGCCGCCGACGCTTCCGACGCCGGTTCGGACTCCGGCGAGACGGCCGGCGGCGGTTCCGGCGCGAGCTGATCGGCATGGCGACGGTGACGCTGCGGCTCACCCCGCAGCGGGCCCATGTCCGGACTGCCCGGCTGGTGGCCGCCGCCATGGCGCGCCGCAGTGGCGTGTCCGAGGAACTGCTGGACGAGGTGCGGCTGGCGATCGGCGAGGCGTGCGGCCGGGCCGTCCAGCTCCACGAGCGGCACGGCCTGACCGAGCCGGTCGTGGTCACCCTCGTGGACGGCGACCGGTTCGAGGTCACCGTTCAGGACGCCGCCCCCGTTGCGGGCCAGCACACCAGCCAGGCCGCTCGCGGCAGCCCGGATCGCGCCGCCGATGCCGCCGATACCGCGGATCCGCCGCGGCCGGAGGCGGGCAAGGCCGTTCCCGCCAGCTCCGGCAGCCACCAGCACGACGGCGGTGACGGTGCCGCCGCACAGAACGGCAACCGCGGCGGGTCAGCGGTCGAGCGGTCCGCCGACGCCAACCAGCCGGTCGGTCCGGCGAAGGCCTGGGAGGAGCCGCTGGACACCGGACTCGGGCTGGCGCTGCTCGATGCGCTGGTCGAGGACATCACCGTCGAGGCGACCGGCTCGACCCCCGGCACCCGGGTCCGGATGAGCTGGCCGATCGACCGCCCCGCCGCCGACGGCCCCGACCAGCTCGCGTCCAGCCCCGCCGGCTGACCCGCCGGGCGTCCAGCCCCGGCCGGTGCGGCCGGCTACGGACGGCGGCATCCAGCCCCGGCGGCTCGACGGCGACGCGCAGCGGCGTCCAGCCCCAGCCGGCTCGACGGCGGCGGGCGGCGGCGTCCAGCCCGGCCAGCCGGGCCGGCGGGCCGGCGGGAGCAGCGGCGTCTAGGCCGGCCGGCGCAGGCTCCGGCGACCGCGTGGCCCGCCCGAGGGCAGCGCCGGGTACGCTGACCGGGCGGCGTCGGCGGCGGCTGACCGGGACGGCGCGCACATGGCGGGCGCGTTGCGGGACGGATGTGAGATCGGTTACCCACGGGTACCCAACTTGGGCGAGCGTCGGGCACTCCCGTAGACTCCCGCGCATTCTCCGGGCGGCGCCTCAGTCCGCCCCTCTGTCATGCGACAGCTCTTCCGCCCCACGGCGTTTCGTGGCTGTCCGCTACCGGCTCGTCTCGAGGAGGACGAATGCCTCTCGCGGAGGCTTCGGGCATCACCGGCGGTGACAAGGGCCTCGTCGCCCTGATGCTGGTGATCGCGCTCGCAGCCCTCGGCTTCGCCTACGTCCTGATCAGGGAAGTATTGGCGGCAGGCCAGGGCACCCCCAAGATGCAGGAGATCGCAACTGCCGTGCAGGAGGGCGCGCGAGCGTACCTCAACCGGCAGTTCCGGACGCTGGCCGTGTTCGCCGTCCTGGTCTTCGTCGTGATGCTGCTGCTGCCGGTCAACGAGGGCGGCGCCGCGGTCCGGATCGGCCGGGCGCTGTTCTTCCTGGTCGGTGCCAGCTTCTCGGCGACCGTGGGCTTCATCGGCATGACGCTGGCCACCCAGGCGAACGTCCGGATGGCCGCCGCGGCCCGCGAGACCGGCGCCCGGGAGGGCTTCCGCATCGCGTTCCGCACCGGCGGCATCGTCGGCATGATCACTGTGGGCCTCGGCCTGCTCGGCGCGTCCGGCGTGCTGCTGTTCTACAACAACAACGCTCCCACGGTGCTGGAGGGCTTCGGCTTCGGCGGCGCGCTGCTGGCCATGTTCATGCGTGTCGGCGGCGGCATCTTCACCAAGGCCGCCGACGTGGGCGCCGACCTGGTGGGCAAGGTCGAGGCCGGCATCCCCGAGGACGACGCCCGCAACGCCGCCACGATCGCCGACAACGTGGGCGACAACGTCGGCGACTGCGCCGGCATGGCCGCCGACCTGTTCGAGTCGTACGCGGTGACGCTGGTGGCCGCGCTGATCCTGGGCAGCGTCGCGTTCGGCGGCAAGGGCCTGGTCTTCCCGCTGATCATCGCCGGCATCGGCGTGGTCAGTTCGGTGGTCGGCATCCTGACCACCCGGCTGCAGGCCTCGGACCGCTCCGGCCTGGTGGCGATCAACCGCGGCTTCTTCATCTCCGCGTTCACCTCGCTGGTCCTGGTGCTGCTCGCCGCGTTCGCCTACCTGCCGACCTCCTTCGGCAAGCTGGCTACCAGGGCGGACGCCCCGACCGGCAACCCGGCACTGATCGCGTTCCTCGCGGTGCTCATCGGTATCGTGCTGGCGGCCGCGATCCAGCAGCTAACCGGCTACTTCACCGACACCGCCCGCAAGCCGGTCAGGGACGTCAGCCGCACCTCGCTGACCGGTCCGGCCACCGTCATCCTGTCCGGCGTCGCGGTCGGCCTGGAGTCGGCGGTGTACTCCGCGCTGCTGCTGGGTGCCGGCGTGTTCGGCGTGTTCCTGCTCGGCGGCGGTTCGGTCGCGGTGAGCCTGTACCTGGTGGCGCTGGCCGGCTGCGGCCTGCTCACCACGGCCGGGGTGATCGTGTCCATGGACACGTTCGGGCCGATCAGCGACAACGCGCAGGGCATCGCCGAGATGTCCGGCGACATCGACGACAAGGGCGCCCGCATCCTGACCGAACTCGACGCGGTCGGCAACACCACCAAGGCCATCACCAAGGGGATCGCGATCGCGACCGCGGTGCTGGCCGCGACGGCCCTGTTCGGGTCGTACAACACGGCGATCGCCGAGACCCTGGCCAAGGTCGGCGGTGAGGACGCGGTGGCCGCGGCCGGCCGGCTGACCGCGGCGGCGTTCAGCCTCAACCTGGCGCAGCCGAACAACCTGGTCGGCCTGATCATCGGCGCCTCCGTGGTGTTCCTGTTCTCCGGGCTGGCCATCAATGCGGTGGGCCGGGCGGCTGGCCGGGTGGTGTTCGAGGTGCGCGAGCAGTTCCGCACCAAGCCGGGCATCATGGACTACACCGAGAAGCCGGAGTACGGCCGCGTGGTGGACATCTGCACCAGGGACTCGCTGCGCGAACTGAGCACCCCCGGCCTGCTGGCCGTGCTGGCCCCGGTGGCCACCGGCTTCGCGCTCGGGGTCGGCCCGTTGGCGGCGTACCTGGCCGGCGCGATCGGCACCGGCGTGCTGATGGCGATCTTCCTGGCGAACTCCGGGGGCGCCTGGGACAACGCGAAGAAGAACATCGAGGACGGGCAGTACGGCGGCAAGGGCTCCGACGCACACGCCGCGACGATCATCGGTGACACCGTGGGTGACCCGTTCAAGGACACCGCGGGCCCGTCGCTCAACCCGCTGATCAAGGTGATGAACCTGGTCTCGGTGTTGATCGCTCCGGCCATCGTCAAGCTGTCCATCGGCGACGACGCGAACTCCGGCGTTCGGATCGTGGTCGCCGCCCTGGCGGTGACCGTCATCGCCGGCGCGATCTTCGTCAGCAAGCGCCGCGCGGTGTCCCTGGACGCCCAGGCCCCGCAGGCACAGGTAACCAAGTAGCCGGCACGTCCACCACGGCGCGCGGCCCCGGGCATCCCGGGGCCGCACCATGGCCGCACCGTGCGGCGATCGTCGAGTCGGCGCGCGGACGAGTTCGGCGAGGGTACGCGGCGGGCTGGTTTCTCGTACAGTGCGAGGAATGCGCGCGCAGCAGTTGACGTTGGCGTCGCACGGCGTGCTGCCCCCGTCCGTGGAGGACCTCGAAGGGCTGCTTCTCGGTCCGGGCCAGCTCGCCCGGATGGGCGGTACGGCCCGGCTGTCCGTCGTCGTTGCCGAGCAGTGGCGGCAGGCGGCGCTGCTCGGGGCGTTCACCGAGCGGGGGCTGGCGGCCGAGACGGTCAAGACGGTGGACGGCCACCGGGCGGTCCGCACCCCGTTTGCGGCGGCGCTGCGAGGGGCGGCCCGGCGGTGGGAGCGCGGCGCGGTCAAAGGGGTGCCCGAGCGGTTCGCCCTGGACGGGCCGCGGCTGCGGCTGTGGGCGGTCGCTGGTGGCCATCACGACGGGCAGGGCTACCTGCTCGCGCTCGGCCCGCACGATGACCCGAACGTGTGGTCTTCGGCCGGGTCGGTGCTGGCGGCGGCCGGCCTACCCGGTACGTTCCTCGGGCCACGTGCGGATGGTCCGGCGTACCGTGTGACGGGACGCCGCAGGCTCGGCCGCCTGGCTGAGCTGGTCGGTGAGCCGCCGCCCGGCGCCGCCCCGGCGGACTGGCCGACCTGACCCGAGCGGCTCACTCGGCCCGACCGGTGGATGCGTCGGGACCCGAGACGCGTTTGACAGAGTGCGGAGGGTAGGACGCACACTGCCCGCCGTAACCATGTGCACGACAGAGCTGGAGAAACGTGGCAACCGCGAAGACCGACAACCGCACTCGGCTGGTGATCGTCGAGTCGCCGGCCAAGGCGAAGAAGATCTCCTCGTACCTCGGCCGGGGGTACGTCGTCGAGTCGAGCATGGGCCACATCCGTGACCTGCCACGCAACGCGGCCGACGTGCCGGCCAAGTACAAGGGCGAGTCGTGGGCGCGGCTCGGGGTCGATGTGGACCACGGCTTCGAGCCGCTGTACGTGGTGACCCCGGACCGCAAGCAGCAGGTCACCAAGCTGAAGAAGCTGCTGGCCGACGCGTCCGAGCTGTACCTCGCCACGGACGAGGACCGCGAGGGCGAGGCCATCGCCTGGCACCTGGTGGACACCCTCAAGCCGAAGGTCCCGATCAAGCGGATGGTGTTCCACGAGATCACCGCGCAGGCCATCCGCGCCGCGGTGGAGAACCCGCGCGAGCTCGACCAGAACCTGGTGGACGCGCAGGAGACCCGGCGCATCCTGGACCGGCTGTACGGCTACGAGGTCAGCCCGGTGCTGTGGAAGAAGGTCATGCCGAAGCTGTCGGCGGGCCGGGTGCAGTCGGTGGCGACCCGCATCGTGGTGGAGCGCGAGCGGGAGCGGATGCGGTTCACCACCGCCGGCTACTGGGACATCGAGGGCACCTTCAGCGCGGGCAACGGGGCCCGGACCGCCCCGGCGAGGAGCGCTCCGTCCAAGAGCGCCCGGGCCAGGATCGGCGCGGCCGGAACGGACGCCGCTGGGGCCGCCGCGGGGACCGACGCGGGCGAGCCCTCGACGTTCACCGCGACGCTGGTGTCCGTGGACGGCCGGCGGGTGGCCACCGGCCGGGACTTCGACCCCGAGACCGGCACCGTACGCGGCAACGCCCTGCACCTGACCGAGCGGCCGGCCCGGGAGCTCGCCGCCGCGCTGGAGCGGACGCCGTTCGAGGTCACCAGCGTCGAGACCAAGCCGTACACCCGCCGGCCGTACCCGCCGTTCATGACCTCCACGCTGCAGCAGGAGGCCGCGCGCAAGCTGCGGTTCGCGGTGGACCGCACCATGCGGCTCGCCCAGCAGCTCTACGAGAACGGCTACATCACCTACATGCGGACCGACTCCACCACGCTGTCGGAGACGGCGCTGACCGCCGCCCGGCAGCAGGCCACCGCGCTGTACGGGCCGGAGTACGTGCCGGACACGCCGCGGCAGTACACCCGCAAGGTGAAGAACGCGCAGGAGGCGCACGAGGCGGTCCGGCCGGCCGGCGACACCTTCCGCACCCCGGGCGAGGTGGCCGGCGAGCTGGGCCGGGACGAGTTCCGGCTGTATGAGCTGATCTGGCGGCGCACCATCGCCTCGCAGATGGCCGACGCCCGCGGCCAGACCGTGTCGCTGCGGCTGTCCGGCACGGCCGGGTCCGGCGAGGTGGCCGAGTTCGGCGCGTCCGGCAAGACGATCAGCTTCCCCGGCTTCCTGCGGGCGTACGTCGAGGCGGTGGAGGACGAGGCCGGCGAGGCGGACGACGCCGAGCGCCGGCTGCCGCGGCTCGTCCAGGGCCAGCGGGTGGACGCGGTGGAGCTTGAGCCGAAGGGGCACACGACGCAGCCGCCGGCCCGGTACACCGAGCCGTCGCTGGTCAAGGCGCTGGAGGACCTCGGCATCGGGCGGCCGTCCACGTACGCCTCGATCCTGCGCACCATCCAGGACCGCGGCTACATCTGGAAGAAGGGCTCCGCGCTGGTGCCCACCTGGGTGGCGTTCGCGGTGGTGCAACTGCTGGAGCGGCACTTCACCCGGCTGGTCGACTACGGGTTCACGGCCGAGGTGGAGGAGGACCTGGACACCATCGCCAGCGGCGGCCGGCCGTCGCTCGACTGGCTGACCCGGTTCTACTTCGGCTCCGAAACCGGTCGACTGGGCGGGATCGCGGCCGCCGGCGGGCTGAAGAAGATGGTCTCGGAGCGCCTCGGCCAGATCGACGCCCGCGGGGTGAACTCGATCCCGCTGTTCGACGACGTGGTGGTGCGGGTCGGCCGGTACGGGCCGTACCTGCAGCGCGGCGGCGACAGCGACGACGCCGGCGGCGAGCGGGCAAGCCTGCCGGACGACCTGCCGCCGGACGAGCTGACCGCCGCGAAGGCCGAGGAGCTGTTCAGCGTGCCGTCCGGCGAGCGCGAGCTGGGCACCGACGCGGACACCGGCGAACCGGTGGTGGCCAAGGCGGGGCGGTTCGGCCCATACGTACAGGCCGGCAGCCGGACCGCAAGCCTGTTCCGCACCATGGCCATCGAGACGGTGTCGCTGGAGGACGCGCTGCGGCTGCTTACGCTGCCCCGGGTTCTCGGCAAGGACGCGGCCGGCGAGGAGATCACCGCGCAGAACGGCCGGTACGGCCCGTACGTCAAGCGCGGCACCGACTCGCGCTCGCTGGAGTCGGAGGAGCAGCTCTTCACGGTCACCCTGGACGAGGCGTTGGCGCTGCTGGCGCAGCCCAAGACGCGGGGCCGCCGGGCCGCCACCGCGCCGCCGCTGCGCGAGCTCGGCGACGACCCGGAGACCGGCAAGCCGGTGGTGGTCAGGGAGGGCAGGTTCGGTCCGTACGTGACTGACGGCGAGACGAACGCCTCGCTGCGCAAGGCCGACGCGGTGGAGTCGATCACGATCGAACGGGCCGCCGAACTGCTCGTCGAGCGCCGGGCGAAGGCGCCGGCCCCGAAGAAGACCACCCGCCGTAAGGCAGCCGCCAATGGCTGAGGCCGCCGAGCGCTGAGGCCAGCGAGGCCGAGTCGCCGAGGGCTGAGTCGCCGTCAAGAGCTGAGGTCGTCAAGAGCCGAGGCCGCCCCCGTCCCGGCCGTGGTCAGCCGGGCGAGGGCCGGTGCACCGGACCGTGCGAATCGGCACAGTGTGCCTCGTCGGCGGCCTCCCCGATGGCCAGCACCGCCGGACCGATGTGATCGACCTGCAGGGTGCTGTGGGTGATCCCGTACTCCGACCGCAGCACCACCTCGAGGCTGCGCCGCACCGCGTGGCAGTCGCCGCCCGCGACCACCAGGACGTGCGCCGAGGCGGCCGGATGCCCCGAGGTGATCTGCCAGACGTGCAGGTCGTGTACCTCGGCCACCTCCGGCTGCTCGGCCAGCCGGGCCCCGAGCGCGGCGGGGTCCACCCCGGCCGGTGCCGCCTCCAGGAAGATCCGCCCGGACTCGTGCACCAGGCCGACCCCGGCCCGGACCATCAGCACCACCACCACCAGCGAGGCGATGCCGTCCGCGCGGGCGAACCCGGTGCCGAGCACCACCGCGCCGGCCACCGCGGTGGCGACGAAGGCGAACAGGTCGGTCAGGATGTGCTGGAACGCCCCCTCGACGTTCAGGCTGGCCCGGTCGGCCCTGGCGATCAGCCAGGTCGCCAGCAGGTTCACCGCGACGCCGGCCAGCGCGGTGACCAGCACCGGGCCGCCGGCCACGTCCGGCGGGTGCACCAGCCGGCGTACCGCCTCATAGGCCAGCCAGCCGGCGAGCAGCAGCAGGGTCAGCCCGTTCGCCTGCGCGGACAGGATCTCCGCGCGCCGCAGGCCGTAGGTGTAGCCGCCGCGGGGCGGCCTGGCGGCCAGCCGCATCGCCACCAGCGCCAGCGCCAGGGAGGCCGCGTCGGTGAGCATGTGCGCCGCGTCGGAGATCAGCGCCAGCGAGTGCGCCAGCAGGCCGACGACCACCTCCACGGCCATGAACGCCGCGATCAGCGCCAGCGCGGCGGACAGCCACCGGCGGTCCGCCTCGGCGCGGACGCCGTGTGGGTGGTCGTGCCGGGCGGCCATGTTTCGAGGTTAGGTCCTCCCGGTCAACAACGAATCTCCGGCGCCGGACCTGCGGGACATCTCAGCGGATCTCTGCCAAGGTCGCAGGGTGAACTACCGGGAGGCGACCGAGCGGCTGCGGCGGCAGGTGGCGGCACTGCCGCCCGGAGCGCCGGTGCGGCTGGGCAAACGGACCAGCAACCTCTTCCGACCCCGGGAGCGGCTGACCACGCCGCGGCTGGATGTGAGCGCGTTCGCCGGCGTGCTGTCCGTGGACCCGGTGGCGCGCACCGCCGACGTGCTCGGCATGACCACCTACGAGCAGCTCGTGGACGCGACGCTGCCGCACGGGCTGATGCCGCTGGTGGTGCCGCAGCTGAAGACCATCACCCTGGGCGGCGCGGTCACCGGGCTGGGCATCGAGTCGTCGTCGTTCCGGAACGGGCTGCCGCACGAGTCGGTGCTCGAGCTGGACGTGCTCACCGGGGACGGCCGGGTGCTGACGGTGACCCCGGACGGGGAGTACGCCGAGCTGTTCGCCGGGTTCCCGAACAGCTACGGCACGCTCGGGTACGCGCTTCGGCTGCGCATCGAGCTGGAGCCGGTCCACCCGTACGTACACGTGGTGCACGAGCGGTTCGCCGACGCGGCCGCGCTCACCGCCCGGCTGACCGAGCTGTGCGACCCGGCGGCCGGGGCGGACCGGCCGGACTTCTGCGACGGCACCGCGTTCAGCCCGGACGAGTTGTACCTGACCGTCGGGCGGTGGGCGGACCGGGCGCCGCGGCCGCCCAGCGACTACACCCGTACCGAGATCTACTACCGGTCGGTCCAGGAGCGCCGCGAGGACTGGCTCACCGTGCGCGACTACCTCTGGCGGTGGGACACCGACTGGTTCTGGTGCTCGCGCGCGTTCGGGGTGGAGCGCCGCTGGGTGCGCCGGCTGCTCGGCCGCCGATGGCTGCGCTCGGACACGTACGGGCGGATCATGGCGCTGGAGAACCGGTACCACCTCCGGGCCAGGCTCGACCGGCGGCGCGGCCGGCCGGAGCGCGAGGCGGTGGTGCAGGACGTGGAGGTGCCGGCCGGGCGGCTGCCCGCGCTGCTGGCGTTCCTGGACGGGCAGACCGGAATGCGGCCGGTGTGGATCTGCCCGCTGCGCGGCCGGGACGCGCGGCGCTGGCCGCTGTACGACCTGGACCCCGGCGCGCTGTGGGTCAACGTCGGCTTCTGGGGCACCGTCGCGCTGCCGCCCGGCGAGCGGGACGGGTACCACAACCGCCGCATCGAGGCCGAGGTCAGCCGGCTGGGCGGCCGCAAGTCGCTGTACTCCACGGCGTTCTACGACCGGGAGGAGTTCGCCGCGCGGTACGGCGGGGAGGAGTACCGCCGGCTGCGCAAGCGGTACGACCCGGAAGGTCGGCTGCTCGATCTGTACGACAAGGCTGTCGGGAGGAGATGAGATGGGTGCTCCGGTTGCCGAAGCGCTGGCCCGGGTGGTCGGCGTCGGCGCTCCGGTCGCGTTCACCGCGTACGACGGGAGCAAGGCCGGCCCATCCGACGCCGAGGTCACCGTGCACATCCGGTCGGTGGACGCACTGCGCTACGCGGTGACCGCCCCGGGCGAGCTGGGGCTGGCCCGCGCGTACGTCAGCGGCCACCTCGAGTTCGACGGGGACACCCACACCCTGCTGCGGCTGGTGGCGCGGCAGAACGTCGCCGACCTGTCCTGGGCGGAGCGGCTGTCGGTGCTGCGCGACCTGGGGCCGGCCGTGCTGCGGCCGCTGGCCCCGCCGCCGGAGGAGGTGCGCGGCCGCTGGCGGCTGGGCCCGCTGCACGGCCGGCAGCGGGACGCCGACGCGATCTACCGGCACTACGACGTGTCGAACCGCTTCTATGAGCTGGTGCTGGGCCCGACCATGGCGTACACCTGCGCCGTGTACCCCCGGCTGGACGCGTCGCTGGAGGAGGCGCAGACCGAGAAGGTGGACCTGGTCTGCCGCAAGCTCGGGCTGCGGCCCGGCATGCGACTGCTGGACGTGGGCTGCGGCTGGGGCACCCTGGTCCGGCACGCGGCCCGGGAGTACGGCGTGCAGGCGCTGGGCGTGACGCTGTCGGAGCAGCAGGCCGGGTGGGCACAGGCGCGGATCGCCGAGGACGGGCTGACCGGCGCGGAGGTGCGGCACAGCGACTACCGCGACGTCACCGAGACCGGCTTCGACGCGATCGCCTCGATCGGGCTGACCGAGCACATCGGGCGGGCGCATCTCGGCGGGTACGTGCGGCGGCTGGCCCGGGCGCTGAAGCCGCAGGGCCGGCTGCTCAACCACTGCATCACCCTGGCGGACGGCCACACCCCGCAGGTCAAGAAGCGCGGCTTCATCAACCGGTACGTCTTCCCGGACGGGGAGCTGAGCAGCCCGGGCGCGATCGTGACCGCGCTGCACGACGGCGGGTTGGAGGTGCGGCACGAGGAGAGCCTGCGCGAGCACTACGCGATGACGTTGCGGGACTGGTGCCGCAACCTGCGGGAGAACTGGGACGAGGCGGTGCACGAGGCCGGCGTCGGGCGGGCCAGGGTGTGGGACCTCTACATGGCTGGCAGCCGGCTCGGGTTCGAGCAGAACCGGATCCAGTTGCACCAGGTGCTGTGTACGAAGAGCACCGGCGGCATCTCGGACGCCCCGCTGCGCCCCGACTGGTGATCGTCCCCGGCAGGTGACCCGCTGGCTGGTGACCGTCCCCGGGCTGGTGACCGGCGCCCGGGTGTCGGGCGTTGCGCGCGGTCTACGGTCGCGCAACGCCCGACACCGGGGATCGCGGGGGAGCGCCGCGGATCACCGGTGCGCCACCACGAAGATCCGCCGGAACGGGAAGACGGTGCCGTACGGCTGCCTCGGGTACGCCTCCCGCAGCCGGGCGCCGTACTCGGCGGAGAACCCGGCGGCATCCACAGTGGACAGTGCGGCGAGGACGGGCCGCAGTGCGGTGCCGCGCTTCCACTCCAGCACCGGGTCGTCGCCGTCGAGCAGGTGCAGGTACGTGGTCTCCCAGGCGTCCACCGTGCAGCCGGCGCCGGCCAGCCGGTCGACGTAGCCGGCCGGCTCGAGCACCCGGGTCTCCGGCACGTCCGGCACCCGGCCGCGCCAGCGGGGCGACCGCACCTGCTCGCGCAGCAGGTCGAAGGCCTGCGTGCCGTAGTTTCCCGGTACCTGGAAGGCGAACCAGCCGCCCGGGGTGAGCCAGCCGAGCCACCTCGACAGCAGCTCGGGGTGACCGGGGACCCACTGGAACGCGGCGTTGGACACGAGCACGTCGACCGGCCGGTCCGGCCGCCACCCGGCGATGTCGGCCTCGGTGAACGCGAGCCGGTCGGTGGGCGTGGCCCGGGCCAGCATCTCGGCCGAGCTGTCCACGCCGAGCACGGTGGCGGTGGGCCAGCGCCCGGCCAGCGTTGCGGTCAGCTCGCCGTCCCCGCAGCCGAGGTCGACCACGTACGACGGGTCCGTGGCCCCGATCCGGGCGGTCAGCTCGAAGAACGGCCGGCTGCGCTCGTCGGCGTACCGGGCGTACTGCTCCGGGTCCCACATGCCGGGGCGCCTCCCTCCACATTCTCTCGATGTCGAGAGACTATATCTCGATATCAAGAGATCACGCTAGGCTGGCCGGCATGCGGGACGAGGTCGACCGGCTGGTCGAGGCGTGGCGGCGGGAGCGCCCGGACCTGGACGTCGAGCCGCTGGCCGTGCTGTCCCGGGTGACCCGGCTGGCGCGGCACCTGGACCGGGCCCGCCGGCAGGCGTTCGCCGCGCACGGGCTGGACGCCGCCGAGTTCGACGTGCTCGCGGCGCTGCGCCGCGCCGGCCCGCCGTACGAGCTGACCCCCGGGCAACTCATCGCGCAGACCCTGGTCAGCTCCGGCACGATGACACACCGGATCGACAAGCTGCAGGCGCGCGGGCTGGTCCGGCGGCGTCCCGACCCTCGGGACGGCCGGGTGGTGCGGGTCCGGCTGGCCGCCCGCGGCCGCACTCGGGTCGATGCGGCGCTGACCGACCTGCTCGCCGGCGAGCGGGCCCTGCTGGGCGGGCTGTCCGACCGGCAGCGCCGCACCCTGGCCGGCCTGCTGCGCACCGTGGTCGCCCCGTTCGACGAACAGCCGGGCTGAAACCCTCCGGCCGGCCCGGGCGGTGCCGATATACGGATACCCGCAGTGCCGATCAGGGGGGGTTCAGCCATGCCGGTCCGCCGTACCGCCGACCCGGCACCAGCGACCGAGCACTGGCCTGTCAGGCTGGCGGCGTACCTGCCGCGCGGCGGGAGCCTGCCGGAGGCGGTCTTCCGGCGTCGCCACGTGGCGCTGCTGTGGATCCTCGCGGCGCACATCCCGGCCATCGTGGCGCTCGGCCTGGTCCGGCACGTCGGGGTCGCCGAGGCGCTGCTGTCGGCCGCACCGGTCGGCGCGTTCTGGCTGGCCGGCTGGCGGTCCCGGCGGCGCCTGGACCAGGCCTGCCTGGTCGCCGCCGGCCTGGTCACCGCCTCGGCGATGCTGGTGCACCTGACCGGCGGCCTTACCGAGATGCATTTCCACTTCTTCGTCGTGGTCGCGCTGCTGACGCTCTACCAGGACTGGATGCCGTTCCTCACCGCACTGGTGCTGATCGTGATCGAGCACGGCGCGGTGGGCCGGCTGTTCCCGCACTCGGTGTACGACCACGCCGGCGCCTGGCGTGACCCGTGGCTGTGGGCGGCGGTGCACGGCGCGTTCGTGCTGGCCGCCAGCACGGCCAGCCTGGCCGCGTGGAGCATCAACGAGCGGGACCACGCCGCCGCCAAGCGGGAGATCGACCAGCTCCGCGAACTGCGCGAGGAGGAGTTGCGGTACCAGACCGAGCACGACCCGCTGACCGGGCTGGGCAACCGCAGGCTGCTGACCGAAGCGCTGGACCGGGTGCTCCTCGACGTTGAGCAGATGGCGTCGGTGGCGCTGCTGTTCGTCGACCTCGACGGCTTCAAGAGCGTCAACGACCTGTACGGCCACGACGCCGGGGACCTGGTGCTGGTCGAGGTGGGCCGGCGGATCGCGGCCGCGGTACGCCCCACCGACCTGGCGACCCGGCTCGGCGGCGACGAGTTCGTGGTGCTGTGCATCGGCCTGGTGGACCAGCACGCGGCGGTGGCGATCGCGAACCGGATCGAGCAGCAGGTGGCCCGCCCGATCGCCTGCGCGACCGGCGAGGTCCAGGTGACGGCCAGCGTGGGGATCGCGTGCAGCGCCCGGTGGCCGCACGACGCCGAGCGGCTGCTGCACGAGGCGGATCTGGCCATGTACCGGGCCAAGCAGCTCGGCAAGGACCGCTGCCAGCTCTTCGACGAGGAACTGCGCAAGTCGATGGACGAGCGGGCCGCCCACGGGAGGCTGCTGGTGGCGGCGCTGGACCGGGACCGGCTGCGCCTGCACTACCAGCCGATCTCCGACCTGGCCGGGAACATCGTCGCGGTGGAGGCCTTGCTGCGGATCGTGGCCGCCGACGGCCAACTGCTGCTGCCGGCGCCGTACATCACTGTTGCCGAGGAGACCGGCCTGATCTCCCGGCTCACCGAGTGGGTGCTCCGTACGGCCTGCCGGCAGACCGCGGGCTGGCGGCGGGACTACGCCCCTGACCTGGTCGTCAACGTGAACGTGTCCGGCTCCGAGGTGGGCCACGAGCGGCTGGCCGACGACATCGCCGCAGCGCTGGCCGGGGCCGGCCTGGCTCCGGGCGCGCTCGCGTTGGAGCTGACCGAGACGGCGCTGCTGGACGCCGCCGTCAACAAGATCCGGCAGCTACAGCGGCTCAAGGACTCCGGCGTGCGCATCGGCCTGGACGACTTCGGCACCGGGTACACCAGCCTGCAGCATCTGCGCAGCCTGCCGATCAGCTTCGTCAAGCTCGACATGTCCTTCACCCGCGACATCCCGGCCAGCCCGGCCGACCGCGCCATCGTCGCCGCCATGGCGACCATGAGCGGGGAGCTCGGCTTCAGCTTCGTCGCCGAAGGGGTGGAGACCGAAGAGCAGTTGCAGACACTGCGCAAGCTCGGCGTGGGCCTGTTCCAGGGCTACCTGCTGGGCCGGCCGGTCGAGGCGGAGGAGTTCACCCGGCGCCTCGCGGCGACCGGTCCGGCGTGCGGCAGCGCGTCGCGCCCGGCGCTGCGGCTGGTGGGCGAATGACCGGCGCGGCCGGGCAGCAGGGGCACGTCGGGCACCTGCTCGCCTTCGGCCTGCCCAGCCTCGCGATCGTCGGTTCGGTCGCCGTCGCCGAACTACGCCACCGGCTGGCCGGCCGCCCGGACACTCAGCGGCTGGCCGTTCGCCGGGTCATCCGTCTGCTGGCCGGTACGGCGGTCATCGCCGCCATGGTGGCGTGGTCGGTCCACCACCCGTGTCCGGCGCACTCCGCGGCAACGTCCGCTTCGCCCGATACAGTTGCGCTGAGCAGCGGAGATCCAACGGACTTTCGGGGGCCGGATCAACACCGAGCGTGACGAGCATGCCGTACCTGCAGGGGCGGAGCCTACGGCGTACGGCGATTCCGCCGCGCGCGAGGGCGGCGGCGAGCCGGACCTGGTCGCCGCCGGCAACAAGCTACGCAGCGTGCTGCGGCTGCCGGAGTTCCGCCGGCTGTGGATCTCGCTGTCGCTGGCCAGCATCGGAGACTGGCTCGGCCTGCTGGCCACCACGGCCATGGCGGCCAACCTGGCGCACGGCTACGCCGCGGCGAACTTCGCGCTCGGCGGCGTGCTGGTCGTCCGGCTGATCCCGTCTGCCGTCCTCGGGCCGCTTGCCGGGGCGTTCGCGGACCGGTTCGACCGCCGCTACACGATGGCGGTCTGCAACGCCGTCCGCTGCCTGCTCTTCGCGTCCATCCCGCTGGTCGGGACGCTGTGGTGGCTGTTCGCGGCGACGTTCCTCATCGAGTGCGCGACCCTGTTCTGGATGCCGGCCAAGGAGGCCTCGATACCCAACCTGGTCCGCAGGGACCAGCTCGAGGCGGCCAACCAGTTGCAGCTCGCCACCACCTACGGGGCGACGCCGGTCGCCGCCGCGCTGCTGTTCTCGTTGCTGGCCATCGTCAGCCGGTCGCTCGCCCGCAACCTCACGTTCTTCCGTTCGAACCAGGTCGACCTCGCCCTGTACCTCAACGCGATCACCTGCCTGGTCGCCGCGCTGACGGTGCTCAGCGTGCAGGGGATCAGCGGGAACCGTCGGAACGCCGACGGAGCCGAGCAGCCGGGGATCCTGCGCATGCTCCGGGAGGGCGCCGGGTTCATCGGCGGTACGCCGTTCGTGCGCGGTCTGGTCGTGGGCATCCTCGGCGCGTTCGCCGCAGCCGGCGCGGTCATCGGCGTCAGCAAGACCTACTCCAGCAGCCTGGGCGGTGGCGACGCCGCGTACGGCCTGCTGTTCGCGGCGATCTTCGTCGGGATCGGACTCGGCATGACGGTCGGGCCGAGACTGACCCGGGACCTGTCGCGGCGGCGGCTGTTCGGGCTGTCGATCGTGTTCGGGGGGGTCTGCCTGGCGCTGACCGGGCTGATGCCGCACCTGTTCCTCGGTCTGATCACCGTGATCGGCATCGGTTTCTTCGGCGGGCTGGCGTACCTGAACGGCATGGTGCTGCTCGGCTCGGAGGTGGACGACGAGGTGCGCGGCCGGACGTTCGCGTTCATCACCTCGATGGTGCGAGTGGTGCTGATCCTCATGCTGGCCACCGCGCCGCTCCTGGTCGGGCTGGTGCGCCAGCGCCGGATCGACGTCTTCGGTATCGACTTCGTGCTCGACGGCAGCCGGGTGCTGCTGGTCGTGGCGGCGCTGCTCGCGGTGACCGTCGGCATCCTGTCGTACCGGCAGATGGACGACCGGCAGGGCGTGCCGATCCTCGCCGACCTGCTGTCCGCGCTGCGACGCGACACGACGGCGCGCCGGCGGCTGCACCGCGGCGGGGTGTTCATCGCCTTCGAGGGCGGCGAGGGCGTCGGCAAGACCACCCAGGTCATGCGGCTCTCGGAGTGGCTGAACGACCGGGACATCCCGGTCGCGGTGACCTACGAGCCCGGCGCCACCGAGATCGGCCAGCGGGTGCGCTCGATCCTGCTGGGCGGGCCGGCCGAGTCGCTGTCCGCCCGGGCCGAGGCGCTGCTGTTCGCGGCCGACCGGGCGCAGCACGTGGACACCGTGATCCGCCCGGCACTGGACGCCGGTGTGGTGGTGATCTCCGACCGGTACGTGGACTCCTCGCTGGCGTACCAGGGGGCCGGTCGGGCGCTGCCGCTGGACGAGATTCGGCGGCTGTCGCGGTGGGCCACCGAGGGGCTGGTGCCGGACCTGACGGTGCTGCTGGACATGGATCCCGCGGCCGGGCTGGCGCGGGCCGGCAAGCGCTCCGCGGCGGATCGAATGGAGCAGGAGTCGCTGGACTTCCACAACCGGGTGCGGCAGGCCTTCCGGGTCTTCGCCGAGGAGAAGCCGCAGCGGTACCTGGTGGTGGACGCCACCTACCCGCCGGACAAGGTCGCCGAGATCATCCGGGACCAGGTGGGCCATCTGCTGGCCCAGCGCGGCCTGAACGGCCGGCGGGAGCACGTCGTGTCGGCGGACCGCGGCACAATGCGGTCGTGACCTCAGCCGCGAGCCGACAGCGGGTGAGCATCGCAGGACCGCTAGGGACACACCCAAGGCCCGGGGAGCGGAGCGAGTGCGGAGGTGAGCAGTTGAGCGTCTGGGACGACGTCGTCGGGCAGCCCGACGCGGTGACCGTGCTGCGCGCCGCGGCCGAGGCTGCGGCCCGGGTGGTGGGTGGCGAGGCCGCCGGCGGCATGACGCATGCGTGGCTGTTCACCGGACCGCCCGGCTCCGGTCGGTCGGTCGCCGCCCGGGCGTTCGCCGCGGCGCTGCAGTGCGCCGCCGGTGGCTGCGGGGTGTGCGCGGAGTGCCGCACCACCCGGGCCGGCACGCACGCCGACGTACACCTCGTCGTCCCGGAAGGGCTGTCCATCGCGGTGCAGGAGATGCGGGAGATCGTGCGCACCGCGTCCCGCAAGCCGTCCGCCGGCCGCTGGCAGGTGGTGGTCATCGAGGACGCCGACCGGCTCACGGAGGCGGCCTCCAACGCGCTGCTCAAGTCGGTCGAGGAGCCGCCGCAGCGTACGGTCTTCCTGCTTTGCGCCCCCTCCACGCACCCCGAGGACGTGTCGGTCACCATCCGGTCGCGGTGCCGGGTGGTGCCGCTGCGCACGCCGCCGCCGGAGGCCGTGGCCGAGGTGCTGGTGCGGCGCGACGGGGTGCCGGCCGACCGCGCCGCGTGGGCCGCCCGCGCCGGGCAGGGGCACGTGGGCCGGGCGCGCCGGCTGGCGCTGGACGCCGACGCGCGGTCCCGGCGGGCGGCGGTGCTGTCGGTGCCCGCTGCGCTGCGGTCGCTGTCCGCCGCGCTGGCCGCCGCGGACGGGCTGGTCAGCGCGGCGGAGGCCGAGGCGCAGGCGATCTCTGGCGAGCTGGACGGGCCGGAGGCGGAGGCACTGAAGGTGGCGCTGGGGGCGGGCGGTACCGGCAAGGGCACCGCGGGCACGACCCGCGGCACCGCCGGGCCGTTGAAGGAGTTGGAGCGGCGGCAGAAGTCCCGCGCGACGCGGACCCAGCGGGACGCGCTGGACCGGGCGCTGATCGACCTGGCCGGGTTCTACCGGGACGTGCTGGCGGTGCAGTTCGGCGCCGCCGTGCCGATGTCGCACCCGGACTTCGCCGAGGACGTGCGGGCGGCGGCTGCGGCGTTCACCGCCGAGCAGGCGCTGGCGCGGTTGGAGGCGGTGCTGGGCTGCCGGACTGAGCTCGAGCTGAATGTCAAGCCGCGCATCGCGGTGGAGGCGCTGGCGGCGGCGCTGCGCGGGTAGGCCGCGGCACCCGAACCGGGGCAACTCGGGTACTGCCCGACGGGGAGACGATGTGGGATGCCGCCGCGCCGACCTCTGCGGCGCCGCGCGGGTAGCCTGGGTCGGGTGGGCATGCTCTGCGCGGTCAGTTTCGAACGGTACGGCCGGTTGTACTACGCCGACCCCGGCGACCTGCGGCCGACCGTCGGCGACCGGGTGCTGCTGCCCACCGAGGACGACCCGGTGGTGGCCGAGTGCGTGTGGAGCGCGCAGTGGGTCAGCGAGGACACGGAGGGGTTCCCGCGGCTGGCCGGCCTGGCCGGTCCGGAGGACCTGGAGCGGGACGCCGCGATCCGCCGCAAGAAGGCGGACGCCCGGGTGGCCGCCAAGCGGCTGATCCGCGAGCATGAGCTGCCCATGAAGGTGGTCGGGGTGGACTACCTGCCCGGGCCGAATCGCGCCACGGTGTACTTCACCGCCCCGCACCGGGTCGACTTCCGCTCGCTGGTGCGCGACCTTGGCGCCACCCTGAAGTGCCGGGTGGAGCTGCGCCAGCTCTCCGCGCGGGACGAGGCCCGGGTGCAGGGCGGGATCGGCTCCTGCGGGCGGGACCTGTGCTGCGCGACGTTCCTGCGCGACTTCGAGCCGGTCAGCATCAGAATGGCGAAAGATCAGGACCTGCCGTTGAACCCACTGCGAATCTCGGGCGCGTGCGGCCGGCTGATGTGCTGCCTGAAGTACGAGCACCCGCTGTACGCCGAGTTCGCGGCCGCCGCGCCGCCGCTGGGCGCCGAGGTGGACACCCCGGACGGCCCCGGCCGCGTGGTCGGCCACAACGTCCCGAGCGACTCGGTGGTGGTCCGGCTCAACGACGGCGGCCGCCGCTGTGCGTGCACCGTATCCTCGGTCTGCGGCTCGCGGCAGTCCTACGAGGCCAGCCCCGCAGCGGACGTCCCCGTCGGCGGCCGCCCCGCCGAGTAGCGGGTTCGGCCCGCCCACCACCGAGCCGCTACACTGGCACGGCCCCGCCCCGCGCGGCCCGCCACCTTAGCTCAGTCGGCAGAGCGGCTCACTCGTAATGAGCAGGTCGTCGGTTCGATTCCGACAGGTGGCTCCATGTTCGAGAGGCCCTCTGACCTGCGGTTTCGCATCCCGTGAAGATCCAGAGCGTGCCTCCGAAGTGGATCTCTGTCCACAGGACTGTCCACATGGCGTGCCTACACTCGGCCTCATGACGAGCACAGACACCCCGGGCAGGGGCCGCGCGAAGGACCTTGAGGGCATCCGGCTGCGCGGCGGCCGGTACCAGATCCGGGTCTTCGCGGGCTGGGATCCCGTCACCGGGAGGCGCGTCGACCTGACCGGCAGCGCCGAGAACGAGCGGGCGGCAATCCGGTTGCGAGACAAGCTCCGCGCCGAGGTGGCAAATGCGACATCCGCACGGACGAA
>WNFU01000255.1_pt1 | contig 70667 bp, 59 predicted proteins | sample 5400121 | NCBI WGS metagenome assembly WNFU01 (sample SAMN13153360, study PRJNA577476) | soil metagenome | isolation source: 100 cm soil or saprolite under grassland replicate 1 | place: USA:California | collected 2016-06-15
CGGGTCGAGCATGGCCAGCCGGTGGAAGGGGATGGTGGTCGGCACGCCCTCGATCACGAACTCGTCGAGGGCGCGCAGCATGCGGCGGCGGGCCTGGTCGCGGTCCTCGCCCCAGACGATCAGCTTGGCGAGCAGGGAGTCGTAGGCCTGCGGGACGGTGAAGCCGGCGCGCACGCCCGCGTCGACCCGCACGCCCGGGCCGGACGGCTCTCGCCAGCCCCTGACCAGGCCGGGCGCGGGCATGAACTTGGACCCAGGGTCCTCGGCGTTGACGCGCACCTCGATGGCGTGGCCACGGTAGGGCGGCTCGCGCCAGGCGTCCTGCAGCGGCTCGCCGGCGGCCACCCGCAGCTGGGCGTGGACCAGGTCGATGCCGCTGACCAGCTCGGTGACCGGGTGCTCCACCTGCAGCCGGGTGTTCATCTCCAGGAAGTGGAAGCCGCCGGTGCGCGGCTCGTAGAGGAACTCCACCGTGCCGGCATTGGTGTAGCCGGCGGTCCTGGCGATGTCGCAGGAGGCCTTGCCGAGCGCGGCCCGCACCTCCTCGGGCAGGCCCGGGGCCGGGGCCTCCTCGACCAGCTTCTGGTGGCGCCGCTGCAGCGAGCAGTCGCGCTCGCCGACGAACGCCACCTCGCCGTCGCCGTCGGCCAGGATCTGGGCCTCGACGTGCCGCGGGGCGTCGAGGTAGCGCTCCACGTAGACCTCGGAGCGGCCGAAGGCCGCCTTGGACTCGCGCTCGGCCGACTGCAGCGCTGCGGCCACCTCCTCGGCGCCGCGCACCACCTTCATGCCGCGGCCGCCGCCGCCGAAGGCGGCCTTGAGGGCGAGCGGGTAGCCGTGCTCGGCGCCGAAGGCGACCGCCGCGTCCGGGCCGGTGAGCGGCTCGACCGTGCCGGGGACCAGGGGCGCGCCGGCCTGCTCGGCGACCTTGCGCGCCTCGACCTTGTCGCCCATCGCGGCGATGGCCGCCGCCGGCGGCCCCACCCAGCGGATGCCCGCGTCCATCACCGCCTGCGCGAAGGCGGCGTTCTCCGCCAGGAAGCCGTAGCCGGGGTGGACCGCGTCGGCCCGCGCCCGCCTGGCCGTCTCCACGATCAGGTCGACGTTGAGGTAGCTCTTGGCCGGGCTGGCCTCGCCGATGTGCCAGGCCTCGTCGGCCAGCTCGACGTGGAGGGCGTCCCGGTCGGGGTCGGCGTAGACCGCGATCCCGACCAGCCCGAGCTCCTTGCAGGCCCGCAGGATGCGCACGGCGATCTCGCCACGATTGGCGACCAGCACCCTCTCCACCCTGATGCCTCCTCAGTTCGTCGGGGTCGGGCCGCTCATGGCTCCTGGCCCCAGGTCGACCGCAGGCTCTGGGCCCAGCGCATGCCGGGCTCGTAGGCGCTGACGCCGATGCCTGGGCGGGTGTTGGTCGCCCAGGGGCCGATGTCGCGGTCGCGCTCCCTCGCCACCATGCGGTCGATCGCGATCGCCAGCACCTCCGGCTCGCCGGCGTCCAGGTCGCCCTTGACCACCTGGAAGCGGAGCCCGTCCTCGGTGCGCAGCACCACGATGTCGCCCGGCCTGGCGCCGGCCTCGCCGCTCACGGTCGCCCCCCTTTCGCGGGGCCGCCGCGCCGCGCCACCACCGCGCGGCACAGGCCCTCCGGATCCTCCGGTGAGACGAACACCTTCAGGCCAGGCCACTCGAGCAGCACCCCGTGGCGGCGGTCGGTGGCGTAGGCCTTGAAGCGGCCCCAGTCCGGGTTGGCGAACCAGCCCCACCAGCCGAACAGGCCGCCCGAGCCGGGCAGGCGCGCGCTGCGCGGCATCGCGGTCGGCCGCGCCGCCGCCAGGCTGCGCAGCGGGAACACCAGCGGCCGCAGCCCACGGCGCAGCACCACCAGCTCGCGCTCGCCGACGGCGTAGCCGGCGGGGGAGAGCGCCAGCGGGATCGCCAGGACCGCCACGAACAGGCTGGGGGCGCCGACCAGCAGCACCAGCCCGGCCGTCCAGGTGACCCCGAGCAGCACCGCCGCCACGGCTGCGAGCAGCCCGGCCAGCGCGGTCAGCAGCCGGGCGCGGGGCTCGAGCGGCGCGGCAGGGAAGGCAGCCTCCACCGTCACCCGCGCCTCGCCGGCGCGGGGCGCGCGGCCGGCCGGCGGCTCGGCGCCGGCGTCAGGGACGGACTCGGGCACGCGAACGCTCACAGGGGGATGTTGCCGTGCTTGCGGGGCGGGCGCTGCTCGCGCTTGGTGATCGACATCTCCAGCGCCATGCACAGCCGCGGCCGGGTCGTCTGGGGCTCGATCACCTCGTCGAGGTAGCCCCGCTCCGCCGCGATGTACGGGTTGGCGAAGCGCTCGGTGTACTCGGCGACCAGCTCGTCGCGGCGCGCGGCGGGGTCGTCGGACTTCTCGAGCTCCTTGCGGAAGATGATGTTGACGGCGCCCTGCGGCCCCATCACCGCGATCTCGGCGGTGGGCCAGGCGAAGTTCATGTCGGCCCGCAGCGGCTTGGACGCCATCACGTCGTAGGCGCCGCCGTAGGCCTTGCGGGTGATCACCGTGAGCTTGGGCACGGTCGCCTCGGCGTAGGCGTACAGCAGCTTGGCCCCGTGGCGGATGATACCGCCCCACTCCTGGCTGGTGCCCGGCATGAACCCGGGCACGTCGACGAAGCTCACGATGGGGATGTTGAAGGCGTCGCAGAAGCGCACGAAGCGGGCGCCCTTGATCGAGGCGTTGATGTCGAGCACGCCGGCGAGGTGCAGCGGCTGGTTGCCGACCACGCCGACGCTGCGGCCGTTGAGGCGGGCGAAGCCGATCACGATCGACTCGGCCCATGCCTGCTGGATCTCCAGGAACTCGCCGTCGTCGACCACCCGCTTGATCACCTCGCGGACGTCGTACGGCTGGTTGGGGTTGTCGGGCACGAGCTCGCTGAGGCTGGGCTCCTCGCGCCGTGGGTCGTCGGTGGGCACCCGGCGCGGCGGGTCCTCCATGTTGTTGGGGGGCAGGTAGCTGAGCAGCGAGCGGGCCAGGTCGAAGCACTCGTCCTCGTCCTCGGCGGCGATGTGGGCGGTGCCCGACTTGGTGGCGTGGGTCATGGCGCCGCCGAGCTCCTCGAAGGTCACGTCCTCGCCGGTCACGGCCCTGACCACCTCCGGGCCGGTGATGAACATGTAGGAGGTCTCCTTGACCATCAGGATGAAGTCGGTGATCGCCGGCGAGTACACCGCCCCGCCCGCCGACGGCCCCATGATCAGCGAGAGCTGCGGGACCACCCCGGACGCCTGCACGTTGCGCCAGAAGATCTCGGCGTAGCCGGACAGGGCGACCACGCCCTCCTGGATGCGCGCCCCGCCGGAGTCGTTGATGCCGATGCAGGGCACGCCCATGCGCACCGACAGGTCCTGGACCTTGCAGATCTTCTCGGCCATGACCTCACCGAGCGAGCCGCCGAAGACGGTGAAGTCCTGGCTGAAGATGCAGACCCTGCGGCCGCCGACGGTGCCGTAGCCGGTGACCACGCCGTCGCCGGGGACCTTCTTGGCGTCCATGCCGAACGCGGTCGCCCGGTGCACGGCGAACGCGTCCAGCTCCACGAACGAGCCGGGGTCCAGGAGCGCGTCGATGCGCTCGCGCGCGGTCAGCTTGCCCTTGTCGTGCTGGACCTCCACCGCCTTGGCGGTGCCTGGGTGCAGCGCCTGCTCGCGGCGGTCGCGCAGCTCGTCGATGCGCTCCTTCATGGTCTTCGGTCGGTACTGTGCCGCCACGAATACCTCCAGGTCGCTCCGCACCGCAGCGACCGGCGGGTGCCAGGCCGCTTGCGTTGCATCGTGCCGCCGCATTGTATGAGCCGCCCGCCCTAGCGGGTACGCTACCCGCCGCCATGCCGACCACACCTGGGGACTACGACGGCGCGGTGCGCCGTGCCCTGCCGGCCTTCTTCGACCCCGTCGAGGTGGCCACCAGCCTCCCGAGCACCATGGTCAGGGCCGCGGAGCTGGCCGCGGGCGGCGCGCCCGAGGGAACGACGGTGGTCGCCGACGCGCAGCGCGCCGGCCGTGGCCGCCTCGGCCGCGACTGGCTCGCCCCGCCAGGCAGCTCGCTGCTGCTCACCGTGGTGCTCCGCCCCCGGCTCGAGCCGGAGCAGGCCTGGCTGGCCGTGGCGGCGGCCGGGGTCGCCCTGGTCGACGCGACCGCGGCGCTGCTCGCCGAGGTCGCCGAGCGGCGGGTGGACGCCCCCGTGGAGTCGCCGGCGCCGGCCGTCGGCCTCAAGTGGCCCAACGACCTGCTGGTGGACGGGCGCAAGGCGGCCGGCCTGCTGGCCGAGGCGCACAGCCAGGGGCGCCGGCTCGACTGGGTGCTGCTCGGCATGGGGGTCAACGTCGGCCAGGGCGCCGGGGACTTCCCCGCCGACCTCGCCGGACGAGCCACCAGCCTGCGCCTGGCCGCCGGCGGCGCGGTCGACCGGGTGGCGCTGCTCGGCGCCTGGGGGGAGCGGTTCGCCGCCGGCTACCGGGCGCTCGCGGCCGGGGAGGCGGGCCCGACCCTTGCCGCCTACCGGGAGCGGCTCGACACGCTCGGCCGCCAGGTGCGGGTGGAGCTGCTCGGCGGCGAGGCGCTCGAGGGCGTCGCCGCCGGCCTCGGCGCCGACGGCGCGCTGGCGCTGCGCACCGTGACCAGCACCGAGGTCGCGGTCGCCAGCGGCGACGTGGAGCACCTGCGGCTCTCCGAGCCTCCAGGCGGTCCGCTCAGCCGCCGACCTTGACCGGCAGCTCGACCGAGTAGCCCACCGAGCCGTCGACCGGGCTGGCCTCGAAGACCTCGAGGACCCAGAGCTCCGCTCGGGCGGGCTGGTCGAACGCCAGCGAGCCGGAGAACGGCGTCCTTGCCGGCGCCCCGACCGCGGCGTCGCTGAAGCCCTGTGCCGCCACCGTGCCCGCGCTGTCGCGCAGGCGCAGGCTGACCATGCCGCGGACGACGCTCGCCTCGCCACGGACCACCACCCGGCCGCCGTGGACGCGAGCCCCGGGGACCGGCTCGACCAGCGCGATCGGGGCTACCGGGACGCGCTCGTCGCGGGTCAGCCCGGCCGGGCTCGCGTGCGGCCCCCAGAGGTCGCCGAGGAGCCGCCCATCGACCTCGCCAGCGGTCCGGCCCTCCACCTTGACCAGCACCCGCCTCACGTCGGCGGCCCGCGTCACCGTCCAGACCAGCGCCTGCACCGCCAGCCGCGCCGCCTTGGGACCGCCGGCGACCTGGGCGGCCTCGCGCGAGAGGTTGACCACCGCCCTCGACCCGTCCCGCGCGAAGCCGAGCAGGTGGCAGCCTGACGGGAAGGGCCGGGCGGAGCCGGGGTAGACGGGCGCGCCGGCCAGCAGCTCGCGCACGGCGGCCTCCGGGGCCGAGACGGCCAGCCGGACCGGGTGCCGCTCTGGCACGAGGTAGCGGTCGCGGCCGACGGTGCGCAGGTAGTACACGGTCAGCGGCACCGGCTGGCCCGCCAGGCTGTCCGGCGGGACGGTGAAGCCGCGGGCCGGAGCCTCGGGCGTGACCTCGCCCCGGTCGCCGCCGCCGGGAGGGGCGGCCGAGCTCACCTCGGCGGTGCAGCCCGCGGCCAGCACCACGACCAGGAGGAACCGCGCCAACACGACGAGGGGGCACCGCGCAACGTATCCGTGCATACGCGAACCTCGCCTCGAGAGCTAGCGGAGCCGCGGCCAGGCTCCCGTCCTCGCGGCGAGCGGCCCGTAGCCCGGACGCCGCCGGCGGCGGGCTACGAACCCGGTGCCCGCGAGCGTCGCCACGCCGCTGAGGAACCCTTACGGTCTTCCCGGAGAGTTGCAAAACCGCAACGGTATGGATGCAGTACGGCTCCGAGCGCCGCGCTGGCCGGCCTGCGGCGGAGCTCCGCACCCCCGACACCGTCCTTGAGGGGGATCTGACCGGTTGTTACGCTCGTCTGGTCGACGAATGAGGAGGTCGCGAGTGGCGTTTCCTGAGCGCCTCCTGGGGGAGGCCGAGCACGTCGTCTACGACCTGCGGCCACACTGGTGGACGCTGGTCCCCTCGGTGCTGATGACGCTGCTGGTGGTGGTCGTGGCCACCCTGGCGTACGGCTCCATGCCCGGCGGCACCTTCCAGGGCGCGGCCCGCATGGTGGTGCAGGTCATCGCCGCGGCCGTCCTGGTCATCTGGGTCGGTCCCCGGGTTGCCCGCTGGGCGACCACCCACCTGGTGCTCACCACCGACCGGCTGATCTACCGCACCGGCATGGTCGCCAAGTACGCGCGCGAGATCCCGCTGGAGCGCATCGACGACGTGACCTACTCGCAGTCGCTGTTCGGCCGCCTGATCGGCATCGGCGACCTGCACGTCCAGTCGGGCGGCGAGCAGGGACAGGTCGTCTTCGCGCAGGTCCGCGACCCCAAGGCGGTGCAGCTCGAGATCTACCACCGGATGGAGGAGGGCCCCTCGCAGCCGCCGCCGCGCACCCCGCCCCGCCCGTACGACGCGCCGGGGCCGGCACCCTCGCCCGGCGGGGCCTACACCGCCCTCGACGACCTGGAGCGGCTCGCCGCCCTGCGCGACCGCGGCCTGATCTCCGACCAGGAGTTCGAGCGCAAGAAGCGCGACCTCCTCGACCGCATCTAGCCCGCTGCCCGTCCGGCGCCGGTACGATCGTGGCCCAGCCACGCCCGAGCCGAGGTGCCCGTGCAGCTTCCAGCGTCGGTCAGCATCCGCGAGGTGGGCCCGCGGGACGGGCTCCAGAGCGAGCCGCCCGTGCCCGTCGAGGATCGCGTGCGGCTGGTGGACGCGCTCTCGGCCACCGGGGTGCGGCGCATCGAGGTCGGCTCGTTCGTCTCGCCGCGGGCGGTGCCCGCGATGGCAGGCAGCGACCAGGTCTTCGCGGCGATCGGCCGCCGCCCGGGCGTGACCTACTCGGCGCTGGTGCCCAACCGCCGCGGCGCCGAGGACGCGCTCGCCGCCGGCGCCGACCGGCTGCAGGTGGTGGTGGCCGCGTCCGAGAGCTACAACCGCGCCAACGTGAACCGCGCCGTGGCCCAGACCATGGAGGAGATCGCCGGGGTGGTCGCGCTCGCCGGGCCGACGCCGGTGGAGGCGACCGTCTCGACCGCGTGGGGCTGCCCCTACGAGGGCGAGGTGCCGCGCGAGCGGGTGGTCGCCCTGGCCGAGCGGCTCGCCGCCATGGGCTGCGCCGGCGTCTCCCTCGGCGACACCACCGGCATGGCCACCCCGACCAGGGTGGAGGCGCTGCTGGCCGCGCTCGACGGCAAGGTGCCGGCGCTCAACTGCCACTTCCACGACACCAGGGGCACCGGCCTCGCCAACCTGCTCGCCGCCGCGCAGGCCGGCTGCAGCGACTTCGACTGCGCCGTCGGCGGGCTCGGCGGCAGCCCCACCGCACCGGGCGCCGCCGGCAACGTGGCCAGCGAGGACGTGGTGCACATGCTCGACGACATGGGCGTGGCCACCGGCATCGACCTCGACGCCCTGCTCGCCGCCGCCGAGGTCGCCGGCGCGCTGGTCGACCACCCGCTGCGCGGACGCGTCCTGGCCGCCGGCCCGCGGACCAGGCTACTGGCTGACCGGGGGGTGAAGGCGTGACCGACCCGAGGACGCCGCGGGAGGCGCTGGAAGCCGGGGAGCGGCCAGAGCTGGCGTTCAGGGCGCTGGACAAGCAGGCCCGGGCCGGCGGCGCCGAGCGCTACCACGCCAAGGCAAGGGAGCAGGGCAAGCTGTTCGTGCGCGAGCGCCTGCGGCGGCTGCTCGACGACGCCGACGGCTTCGTCGAGGACGGCCTGCTGGCCAACGCCATGGCCGGCGACCTGCCGGCCGACGGGGTGGTCACCGGCGTCGGCCGGGTCGGCGGCCGCGACGTCGCGGTGATGGCCAACGACTCCACCGTGAAGGCGGGCTCGTGGGGCGCCCGCACGGTCGAGAAGATCATCCGCGTCGAGGAGTATGCCCTGCGCCACGAGATCCCCATGGTGTGGCTGGTCGACTCCGCCGGGGCGCGGATCACCGACCAGGTGGAGATGTTCCCCGGCCGCCGCGGCGCCGGCAGGATCTTCTACAACCAGGTGCGCCTCTCCGGCCGGGTGCCGCAGGTGTGCTGCCTGTTCGGCCCGTCGGCGGCGGGCGGCGCCTACATCCCGGCCTTCTGCGACGTGGTCTTCATGGTCGACGGCAACGCCTCCATGTACCTGGGGTCGCCGCGCATGGCCGAGATGGTGATCGGTGAGCGCACCACCCTGGAGGAGATGGGCGGGGCGGCGATGCACTGCCGCGTCTCCGGCTGCGGCGACCTGCTGGCGGCCGACGAGGACGAGGCGCTCGAGGCCGCCCGCACCTGGCTGTCCTACTTCCCCAGCTCCTGGCGCTCCGACCCGCCGGCGGAGCAGCCGCGCGGCCCGGCCTACGCCGGCCCGGTGGCCCCGCTGGTCCCGCTCGACGAGGCGCAGCCGTTCGACATGCTGCCGCTGCTCGCGGCCGTCTGCGACGCCGACAGCTTCTTCGAGGTCAAGCGCGAGTTCGCCGCGGAGCTGATCTGCGGGCTCGCCCGCATCGAGGGCCAGGCGGTCGGCATCGTCGCCAACCAGCCGCTGCACAAGGGCGGGGTGCTGTTCGTCGACTCCGCCGACAAGGCGGCCCGCTTCATCTGGCTCTGCGACGCCTTCAACCTGCCGCTGGTGTTCCTCGCCGACGTGCCCGGCTTCATGATCGGCAGCCAGGTCGAGCGCCAGGGGATCATCCGCCACGGCGCCAAGATGATCACCGCGGTCAGCGAGGCGACCGTGCCGAAGCTCTGCGTGGTGGTGCGCAAGGCCTACGGGGCCGGGCTGTACGCCATGGCCGGGCCGGGCTTCGAACCGGACGCCACCCTGGCCCTGCCGACCGCGTCGATCGCCGTGATGGGAGCGGAGGCCGCCGTCAACGCCGTCTACTACAACAAGCTGGCCGCCCTGCCCGAGGCCGAGCGTCCCGCCGAGGTCGCCCGGCTGGAGCGCGAGTACCGCGAGGACGTCGACCTGGTGCGGCTCGCCGCCGACCTGGTGGTGGACGCGGTCGTCGACCCGGAGCAGCTCCGCGGCGAGCTGGCCAGGCGGCTGGCGGCCGCCCGCGGCAAGGAGCGGGAGTTCAGCCGTCGCCGCCACGGGGTGCCGCCGGTGTGATGCGCCCCGCACAGCCTGCCGCCAGGCGCCCGTTCCGCACCGTGCTGGTGGCCAACCGCGGCGAGATCGCCGTGCGGGTGCTGCGCGCCTGCCGCGAGCACGGGCTGGTCGGCGTCGCCGTCCACTCCGACCCCGACTCACGAGCCCTGCACGTGCGCGAGGCCGACCGGGCGGTCGCCATCGGCGGCACCACGGTCGGCGAGTCCTACCTGGACGCCGCCCGGGTGCTCGCCGCGGCCGGCGCGGCCGGCGCGGAGGCCGTCCACCCCGGCTACGGGCTGCTGAGCGAGAACGCCGCCTTCGCGCGGGCGGTCGAGGCGGCCGGGCTGGTCTGGGTCGGGCCGCCGGCCGCGGCCATCGAGCAGATGGGCGACAAGCTCGCCGCCCGCAGGGCGGTGCTGGCCGCCGGCGTCGAGCCGGTGCCCGGCGGCACCGAGCCGGTGGCGGACGCGGCCGCGGTGGTCGCGTTCGGCCGGCGCCACGGCTGGCCGGTGGCGATCAAGGCGGCCGCCGGCGGCGGCGGCCGCGGCATCCGGGTGGTGCGCGACCCCGCCGAGGCGGACGAGGCCCTGGCGGCGGCGGCGCGCGAGGCGGCCGCCGCCTTCGGCGACGACACCTGCTACCTGGAGCGCTTCTTCGAACGCCCGCGCCACGTCGAGGTGCAGGTGCTGGCCGACGCCCACGGCGGCATCGTCCACCTCGGCGAGCGCGACTGCTCGGTGCAGCGCCGCCACCAGAAGCTGGTGGAGGAGACCCCTGCCCCCGGCCTGCCCGCCGAGGTGCGCGAGCGGCTCACCACCTGGGCGGTGGCCGTGGCCAAGGCCTGCGGCTACGTCGGTGCCGGCACGGTCGAGTTCCTCTGGGACCCGCCCTCCGGCGGGGCCTGGTTCCTGGAGATGAACACCCGGCTACAGGTCGAGCACCCGGTCACCGAGCTGGTCACCGGCGTCGACATCGTGGCGGCGCAGCTCGCGGTGGCCGCCGGCGAGCCGCTCGGCCTCACCCAGGACGAGGTCCGCGTCCACGGCCACGCGGTCGAGTGCCGGGTCAACGCCGAGGATCCTGGTCGCGGCTTCCTGCCGAGCGCCGGCCGGCTCGGCAGGCTCGACTGGCCGGGCGGGCCGGGCGTGCGGGTCGACGCCGGCTACGAGGCCGGCGACGAGGTCACGGCCTTCTACGACGACCTGCTCGGCAAGGTCTGCGCCTGGGGCCCCGACCGGCGCCAGGCCCTCGCGCGCATGGCGCGGGCGCTCGAGCTGACCCGCGTCGAGGGGGTCGCCTCGACCGTGCCGGCGCTGACCCGCATCGTCGCCGAGCAGACCTTCGCCGGCGCCACGCACTGGACCACCTGGCTGGAGCAGGAGGTCGACCTCTCCGACCTGGCGGCACCCGAGCCGGGAGAGGACGCGGCGCCCGACTTCACCGTCACCGTCGACGGCGCCGCCTGGCCGGTGCGGCTCTACCGGCGGCGCCCGTCGGACCTGGCGGCGTCCGCCGCCGACGCCGGCCGCGTCGCCTCGCCGCTGGCCGGCACCCTGGTCCGCGTCGAGGTGGAGGCGGGCCAGGAGGTCGCCGCCGGCGCACTGCTCGCCGTGGTCGAGGCGATGAAGATGGAGACTCCGTTGCGGGCGCCGTTTCAAGCCAAGGTCAGGGAGGTAAGATCCAGCGTCGGAGACGCCGTCTCAGCCGGTGAGGCCGTGATCATCCTGGAGGCGGCTGCGGAGGGGGATCCTGGTTCCTGAGCAGTGAGCGGAGCCTCTTAAAGTGCGCGAGATGACAACGAGGATGCCGGAGCTGCGGGGAGAGCGCGTCTTCCCCGGGCGGCCCGATCAGGTGGGGGCGGCCCGTGGCTTCGTCGCGGCCGCGCTCGACCCGATGATGCCCTGCTACGACGTCGCCTGCCTGCTCACCAGCGAGGCGGTCACCAACGCCCTGCTGCACTCGGCCTCCGGTTCCGAGGCCGGCAGCGTGCTGGTGAGCTGGCGCCTGCGCAACGGCCGCCTGCGGGTGGAGATCCACGACGACGGCGGGGCGGTGGACCCGCGTCGTCGCGTGCACCACGTGGAGTCGGTCACCGGTCGCGGCTTCGACCTGTTCGAGGCGCTCGCGGCGGGCTGGGGCTTCGGCGGCGGCCCCGGCGGCCGGGTGGTCTGGTTCGAGCTCGACCTCGAGGGGAGGAACGAGGCGGATGGAGCTGGTCGTCGGTCCCTTCGACCCGGCGCTCCACGTGCGCAGTCGGGACCACTACGAGGCGGTCCGGCGGGAGGCGCAACTGCTCGAGCTGCAGCCTGAGGCGGCGCCGCGGCGCCTGGAGGACCTCAACGAGCGGCTCTTCAAGTTGGTGGTCGACGTCCAGGTCGACCCGGTGGTCGACCGCGCCTTCCTGGGCCGCGAGCCGTCCTTCAGCACCCGCCTGGTGGTCCCCGACGAGCAGGTGGCCGCCCTGCTGGCCGGCTGCGACGAGCTGGAGCGCCTCCTCGGCGAGGTGGACCGCTGGACGCACGACTCGGAGCTGGCGATCCTGGAGCCGAGCCAGGACGTCAAGGCCTACCGCGCCACCTTCCTGGCGCAGCTGCGCCAGCAGCTCGCCCCGCCGCGGGCCGAGCGCAGCGAGGCTCGCTGAGCGTCAACCGCCGACGCTGCCCGCGTTGACCTGCTGGAAGGCCCAGGCCCAGGTGCGCTCCAGGCCGGTAGGCAGGTCCACCAGGGCGCGCCAGCCGAGCACCTCCTTGGCCCGGCGCACGTCCAGCCCGATGCGGTGCAGCTCCCCGGTCCGCGCCGGCGCGAAGGTCGGCTCGGGGCCGAAGCCGGTCACCTCGCGCAGGGCCGCGTACAGCGCCAGCACCGAGGTCTCGACGCCGGTGCCGACGTTGAGGCGCAGCCCGACCGCCTGCGGCGCGGCCGCCGCGGCCAGGAACGCCTCCACCACGTCGTCGACGTAGACGTAGTCGCGCGTCTGGGTGCCGTCGCCGAAGACCACCACCGGCTCGTCGCCGAGCAGGCGCGTGCAGAAGATCGCCACCACCCCGGCCTCCCCGTGGGGGTCCTGGCGTGGCCCGTAGACGTTGCCGAGGCGCAGGCTCACCGACTCCAGCCCGTAGAGGGGGACGAAGCTGGCGAGGTAGTCCTCGACCGCGCGCTTGGAGACCCCATAGGGACTGCTCGGGCGGGGCGGGTAGTCCTCGTCGACCGGGAGGTCGCCGGGGTCGGGCTCGCCGTAGGCGGTGCCGCCGGAGCCGGCGAACACCAGCCGCCGCACGCCGTGGTCGGCCGCCGCCTTGGCCAGGGCGACCGACCCGACCACGTTGGTGCGCGCGTCGGCCGCCGGGTCGGCCACGCTGCGGCGCACGTCGATCTGGGCGGCGAGGTGGAAGACCACCTCGGGGCGCGCCTCGGCCACCACCGCGTCGAGCTCCGGCCCCGCCAGGTCCACCTCGACGTGCTCGGCGTGGCCGGACGCCAGCGCGTCCGCCAGGTTCTCGAGGTTGCCGCTCGACAGGTCGTCGAGCACGACCACCTCGTGGCCCTCGTACACGAGACGGTCGACCAGCGCGGAGCCGATGAACCCGGCACCACCGGTCACGAGGGTGCGCATGCGCCAAGCCCTTTCGCTCTGGCCCGGAGGGGGGACGTGCCGGCACAGCCTCCGGGACGCTGTCCCGCGGTCGGCGAAGCGCCGTCATCGTACCCACGCTGGTGGCTCCCCATAGGTAGGCGGGGCACGCGTGGCTGGGAGCCGCGACACCGCCGGCAGCGCACTTCGCCCGGATGCCGGTCTTGTGCCCGGGTCGCCGGTCGTGCAGGGTACCCGCTACGGAGCTTGCAGTGAGCTGGCGGTCCGCACCTCGTGGAGCCGAAGGCGGCAGCCCGTGCAGATCGGAGCCGGACAGCGATGGAGCCGAAGGCGGTAGCCCCGATGGACCAGAGCGAGGGCGTCGGCGTGACGCAGCCGTCGACCTCCTCGCGCCCGTCGAGGGAGGCCGTGCCCGGCCCGTCGCGGGGTTGGCTGCTGCCGTACGCGGTGGTCGTGGCGGTGCTGGCCATCGACCTGACCGTCGGCCGGCTGTCGACGGCCGGCTTCCTGGTGCTCGCGCCCCTGCTGGCCAGCCGCCTCTCCTCCGACCGGGGCCAGGTGGTCGCCGCCGGGCTGGTCGCCCTCGCCACCGGGGTCCTCCTCGGCGTGCACGCCGGCGGGCTGACCACCGCGGAGTTGGTCCTGCGCCTGGCGCTGATCGCGGTCGGCACCGGGATCGCGCTGGTCAACTGGGGCGTGCGCCAGCGCGAGCAGTCCGCGCTCGAGCGTTCGGCCGACACCGTCAAGCTGGCCGTCTCCCTCGGCGCCGGCGTCGAGCCGGAAGAGGCCTACGAGCTGCTGGCCCGCTCGGCCCGGACGCTGTACGCGGCCGACGCCGCCGCGGTGTACCGGCGCCAGGGCGACCGCATGCTGCTGGTCGCCGAGCACCGCGAGCCGCACGTCCCGCCGCTGCCCAGCCGGCTGGCCAGCGCCACTCTGCCAGCCGCCTTCACCGCCCGGCCCTTCCAGGCCAGCGTCCGCTCCCTGATCGCGCCGGAGGCGACCATGCTGGAGGCGCGCGGCCTCGGCAGCGTGCTGTGGCTGCCGCTGATCGACGCGTCCAGGCGCCAGACGGGCACCATCGCCCTGGCCTGGCGCCGTCCCGACCCGCGCCTGTCCGAGCAGGAGCTGGAGGCCTCGCAGCAGTTCGCCAGCCTCGGCGCCCGTGCCATCTCCGGCTCGGAGCGGGCGCGCGCCCAGGCCGAGGTGCTGGAGCGGGTCCAGGCGCTGCTGCTGACCACCCCGCCCGGCTGGGTCTCCGGCTGGGAGGTGGGGGTGCGCTACCAGTCGGCCAGCGGCCTCGCCCAGATCGGCGGGGACTTCTACGACCTCGTCGAGGTGGGGGAGGGCAAGGGCATCGCCTTCATCCTGGCCGACGCGCGCGGCAAGGGCCTGGAGGCCAGCTCGCTGGCCTCGGTGCTCAAGGGCGCCTTCCGCACGCTGGCCGGCGAGGGCGTCGGCCCGGCCCGCGTCCTCAGCCGGCTCGACCGGCTGGTCGCGCGCGAGGGCGGCGACGAGGATTTCGTCACCGCCCTGGTCGGCCGCGCCTACACCAGCGGCCGGGTGGTGCTCGCCTCGGCCGGCCATCCCTACCCACTCGGCGCGGCCCCGCGCGCCGCCCGGGTGGGGGCGCCGCTCGGGCTCGGCACCCGCGCCTACGAGTCGCAGAGCACGCTGCGGGCCGGCCAGCGGCTGGTCTGCTACACCGACGGGCTGGTCGAGGCGCGCGACGCCCGTGGCCGCTTCATCGACAGCGGCGTGCTGGAGCGGGCGCTGCGCGGCGAGTCGCTCGCCGAGGCCCTCGACGAGCTGGTCGAGGCGGTCGACCGGCACAGCGCCGGCCGCCGCTTCGACGACCTCGCCCTGCTCGGCCTGGAGTTCGCCCCCGAGCCGCCCAGAGGCGGCGGGTAGGGGCCCGGCCGGCGCTGGTGCGGCGCGCGAGCACGGCCCGGCCGATGGCGGTACCACGGTCGCGACGCTCGCGGGACTGGTTAGCATGGCCCCAGCGGTGCTGGCTCGCTGCGCTGGCCCGCTGGCTGGTCGCTGCGGCGCGTCAGCCTGCGGGCCAGCCCCGAGCCAGCACGAGCGCCGGCAACGTCGCCGCCCCACGAGGGAGCAAGGATGGACTTCACGCTCACACCCGAACAGGAAGAATTCCGCAAGATCGTCCACGAGTTCGCCCAGACCGTGGTCGCGCCGAGGGCCGAGGCCATGGACCGCGCCGAGGAGCTGGACGAGGAGGTCCTCGACCAGATGGCCGGCATGGGGCTGTTCGGGCTGCCGTTCCCCGAGGAGTACGGCGGCATGGGTGCCGACTACCTCACCCTCTGCCTGGCGATCGAGGAGCTGGCCAGGGTCGACTCCTCGGTGGCGCTCACCCTCGAGGCCGCCGTCGGGCTCGGCGCCATGCCGATCTGGCGCTTCGGCAGTGAGGAGCAGCGGCGCCGCTGGCTGCCGCCGCTCGCCGCCGGGGAGCGGCTGGCCGCGTTCGGGCTCACCGAGCCCGGTGGCGGCTCGGACGCCGGCGCCGTGCGCACCCGGGCGCTGCAGGACGGCGACGAGTGGGTGATCGACGGCACCAAGGCGCTCATCACCAATGCGGGCCTGCCGCGCTCGGCCGTCGCCACGATCGCGGCCGCCACCGGCACCCGGCCCGACGGCCGGCCCGAGGTCACCAACATCGTGGTGCCATTGGGCACGCCCGGGTTCACCCTCGGCAGGCGCTACTCCAAGGTCGGCTGGCACGCCTCGGACACGCGCGAGCTGGTGTTCGACGGCTGCCGCGTGCCGCTGGCCAACACCCTCGGCGAGCGCGGCGCCGGTCTCGCCAATTTCCTGCGCACCCTGGAGGAGGGCCGCATCGCCATCGCCGCCCTCGCCACCGGGCTCTGCCAGGGCTGCGTCGACGAGAGCGTCAAGTACGCCCGCGAGCGCCAGGCGTTCGGCCGTCCGATCGCCGCCTTCCAGGCGATCGCGTTCAAGATCGCCGACATGGAGCTGCGCGCCCACACCGCCCGGCTGGCCTACCACCACGCCGCGGCCAGGCTGGTCGCCGGGCAGCCGTTCGCCAGGGAGGCCGCGATCGCCAAGCTGTACGCCTCCGAGGCGGCCGTGACCTCCGCCCGCGAGGCGGTCCAGGTCCACGGCGGCTACGGCTTCGTCAACGAGTTCCCGGTGGCGCGCTTCTACCGGGACGCCAAGGTCCTCGAGATCGGCGAGGGAACCAGCGAGGTGATGCGCATCCTGATCGGAAGGTCGCTGGGGCTGTAGAGGCGGCCGCCAGGCGTGGCGGGTCGCCTACGGGCGGCCGCGCCCGGCCCATGCTGAGCACGGCGAAGGCCTGGTAGGCACGCGGGCGCAGCCAGGCCGAGCGCTGTATACGCTGCAGCAGGGCGCGGACCATGCAGACCACCCGAAGCCGCGATGGACGAGCCGGTCCGCCACGGTCGGCGCTGGGATGCTGCACGCCTCCCAGGCCGCCCATCGGCGGCACGCCAGCGTGCGGCTGGTTACAGGCCGTAACGCTGCTGCATCTCCGGGTCGTCGGTGCTGATCTCCCGCTTGCCGCTCTCGCGCAGGCGTTGGTTCACCTTGTCGAGATTGTTCCGGACGATTTCCTTCTCCGCCTCGGTGATGCGGCCGCGGTGCGGCTCGCCGGCGTGTTCCAGGGTCGCGTAGTTGATCTTGGCGCGGCGCGAGCCGCCCTCTCCGGCACTGCGCGAACGGCTGCGGTGCTTGTCGATCAGAGCGTCCTGGATTGCGGAGTCCATCGCGCCCGGATTGGCCAGCAGGTTGAAATCGTCGAGCCCGACAGTGAGGCGCTGCCCCTTGCGGGCGCCGGGCTGGAAGTACTCGACCGTGACGAAACGGTTGGAGGTGCTGAGGCCTTCGACCTCCTCGGGAAGGACCTCCAGTGTCACGGGTAGGTCGGCATAGTCCGGGTGCTCGTGGATCACGAGCCTGCCGAGCTCCTGCTCGTCAGCCTCCTTGCCAGAAATGTCGGACACGTGGACGACCTTCACTGCCATCAGCGTGGGTTCCTCCTCAGGAAAACGACCCCTGTGTCCAAAGCGCACCCGTCGGCCCGACTTAAGCGTGCCTTGGAGCCTTGTCGGCGCGGCTTCGGGCACGCTTGTAGCGGTCGGGCCCCCGTCCGGCACGCTTCCTGCATGGCAAACGGTAGTCGAAAGTGAATGCCGCAGGCAACGCCAGACCTCGGCTACGATGCCATGACGTTATCCAAGGGGTGTCTGCATTGTGGGCGTGAGTCCCGTCGGCCCGACAGGTTCGGGTCGTTCTCGTTGGCGCACCGCGGTGGTCGCCGTGGCGGTGTTGACCTTTTTTGGGATCGCCCTGGCGGCGCGCTGGCGGGACGTTACCGCCCGCAAATGGGAGCCTGACCCTGGCTATTTGGTGCTGGCCACCATCGTGCTCGCGGTTTCCTACGCGATGGTCGCGGCGCTGTGGGCCGCGGCCCTGCGCCGCGCGGCCGGGCTGGGCCTGGCGCGCGGGATGCGCATCTGGTTCGCCAGCAACCTGGCCAGGTACATCCCCGGCAACGTGTGGAGCTTCGTCGGCGCGGTCGAGCTGGCCCGCCGCGACGGCGTGCCCCGGCGCACCACGCTGGCCGTGATGACCCTCGCCCAGCTCCTCTCCGTCGGCACCGCGCTGCTGGTCGGGCTGCCGGTGCTGGTCGCGGGCAGGACCCGGCTGGGACCGGCGCTGGCGCTCGGCGGCCTCGCCGTCGGGCTGGCGGCGGTGCTGGCGGTGGCGCTGCGGCATCGCCTGGCCGCGCTCCTGCGCCGCCGCTATCCGGAGGTCGGGGCGCGCGAGCTCGCGCCCTCGCCGCGGGCGGCGGCCGCGCTGGCCGCCGGCTACGGGCTCTACTGGGTGGTCACCGGGCTGGCCTTCGCCGCCCTGATCCACAGCCTCCGGCCGCTCGCGGCGAGCGAGGTCCCGCTCGCCGTTGCGGCCTACGCCGCCGCCTACGCAGTCGGCTTCCTGAGCCTGATCACCCCGGCCGGGCTCGGCGTGCGCGAGGGCGTCCTGACCGTCGCCCTGGTGCAGATCATGCCGGCTGGCGCGGCGCTGGCGGTGGCGCTCCTTTCCCGCCTGTGGATGATGCTGGTCGAGCTGCTCGGCGCCGGCCTGATGCAGCTGCTCGACCGCGACCGCGGCGCCCGCCAGGTGGCTGGCTGACCTACAGGGAGCCGGTCACGCACCCCGGTGCAGGCTGGCTCGCTTCAGCAGCCCAACTCCGTCACCCTGTGCGGTTCCTGCAGGTGGGGGAGGCGCGGCACCGGTACGTGACCGGCCCCCTATACCTGGGTGACCGGGTCGAAGCCGGAGTTGGGGCGGTTCCCGCCGGAGCTGGGGCGCTGCGCCCCGGTGACCTCGAGCAGGGCGAGCGGGCCGTCCGTCACCACCAGCCGGAAGGCGCCCGACGCGACCAGCCGGTCCACCACCTCCTGCCACTGCCCCGGCGCGAACACCCTGGGCTCGTCGACCACCACCACCTGGCGGGTGCCGGTGATGCGCAGGACGGTGAGGGCGTCGGGCTCGACCAGGCCGCGGTTGAGGCCGGCCAGCCGGTCCATGCGGTCCTCGAGCCAGCGGGCGGGGGTCTGGTTGTAGGCGTTCAGCGTGCGCCTGCGGCTCTGGGCCGCCAGGTAGGTGGTGGCGGAGTTCCAGGTGACGGTTGGCTTCAGCGCGGGAAGGCCGAGCACCGGACCGGCGTCGTCGCCGGCCTTGCGCAGGGTGGTCACCACCTTGTTGTGGGCCAGGTCGGGCTGCAGGCGGTTGTCCGAGACCCGGTAGTCGGCCAGCAGCAGCAGCGTGACCAGGACGAGCGCGCCGGCGGCGACCCGGCTCGGCCGGGTCACGCTGCTCCGGTCCCACCAGGCCAGCAGCGACCACAGCCGGGGCCAGCGCCCCGCCAGCGCCTCGACGCCGCGGCGCGGCGCCGGCCGCGGCGGCGCCGCCACCTCCGGTGCCGACGCCGGTGGCGCCGTCACCACCCGCCGCAGCCAGGCCGGCTGCTCCTGCGCGCGCCTGGCGGCCTCGCCGGCGTCCTCCCCGTCCGCCTCCGCACCTGCGCCGTGCGGCTTGCCCGGGCCGCCGACAGCGTCCCCACCGCCGCGCTCGCCCGCTGCCCCGGCCCCGCTTCGCGGCCCGTCCACGCCGGCCGCCGGCCGCTCGCGTGCCTCCTCGCCGACCGCCACCGTGGTGGCAGGGCGGGTGGCGCGCGTGGCGGCGGGCACGGCCACCGCACCGTCGCCGGGAGGCCCGCTCGCCGTCCCGTCCCCGGCGAGGCCGGCGGCCACGGCGTCGCCGGAGCTCAGGGCCGCCTGGCCGTCGTCCGCGAGGCCGGTCGCCGCGCCGTCGCCGCCGAGCCCGGCGGCCGCCGGGTTGGCCGGGGCGGTCGCCCTGGCGTAGTCCATCCGCTCGAGCCAGCGCCGGCCCAGCTCCTCGACGGCGGTCGCGGCGAGCAGCACCAGCACCAGGGCGGTGACCACCATGAGCCGCTCGGGGACCCGCTGCATCGACAGGAAGGGCAGGTGGTCGAAGAGGAAGCGGTAGAGCCGGATCGGTCCGATGTCCGCCCGCGGGCCGTAGGTGAGCATCAGCAGGGGAACGGCGAGGACGGCGTAGGCGAGGGTGGCCGGTCGCCGCCGCGTCACCGCCAGCGCCAGCCCGGCCGCGGCGAGCAGGGCCAGCGCGGCGCCGACGTACACGAGCCCTTCCCCCTGGGTGCCGAAGCTCTTGCGGACCAGCGCGAGCAGCGATTCCGGCGCGTACAGGACCACCTGCTCGTAGTCACCGTTCTCGCCGGAGACGGCACCGTGGAACGCGTAGCGGAAGGTGAGCACCGAGTAGCTCGCCCCGACCACCACCGCAACCACCGCGACCACCGCCGGGCGCAGCGGCAGCGGCCGCCGCGTCGCCCGTGCCGACCACAGTGACCACAGCGCCACGAAGACGAGCAGGGCGGTGACGTACAAGGAGAGGTGGTACTCGCCGCTGGCCGCCACCGTCAGCACCACCGCGACCAGCCCGCCGGCCGGGCCCCACCAGCGTCGCCCGCCGCGGTGGCGCTCGACCATGACGTCGAAGGCCCACAGCACGGCCGGGAACGCCCACCACAGCACCGCGTTGAAATGGCTGGTGAGCTGGAACATGCGGTGCGGCATGCAGGCGTAGGCGAGCGCCCCGGCGGCGGCCACCAGCGGCCAGCGCAACTGCCGCCGCAGCCAGCCGAAGGCCGCCAGGGCGGTGGCCACCGAGGCGAGCAGCAGGGTGAGGTTGTAGGCGGGCACCAGCCCGATCAGCGGCCACAGCAGCGCCACCAGCGGGGTCCACGGCAGGTCGAGGGAGGTGGTGCGCAGCGCCGCCAGGCCGACCACGCCCTCGCGCAGGTCCAGGTAGGGGTTGCGCAGCTCGCGCACGTTGTCGATGACCACCGACTGGATGAACACGTTCTGCATGTGGTCGCCGCTGGCCATCGCGCCAGGGCGCGAGACGAAGTTGGGCTGGTCGTGGACCGCCTGGTTGCCCTTCATCGTCCAGAAGTGGTCCAGGTGCAGCGCCAGCGGCCAGGTGAACGCGACCCAGGCGAGCAGCGCGGCCGCCGCCACGCCGAGCCACCAGCGCGACGGGTGGGCCTTTCGGCCACGGACCGCGACGGCCGCCACGCCGCCGGCGGGGGCCTCCGTCCCCGCCCGCGGTGCCGCCGTGGTGCTCAACGCCGGCCCGGGTCGCTGAGCCGGCGCTCGAGGCGCTCGACCCGCTCGGAGACGTTCACCACCAGCTCGGCCAGGAAGCCGACCAGGATCACCAGCAGCCCGGCGAGCAGGGCGATGCCGGCGACCAGCATGAGCGGGCGGTACTGGGTGTGGCTCGACAGGAACGACCAGATCAGGTAGCCCCAGAGCACGGCGCCGACGCCGACCATGCCGAGGCCGACCGCGCCGAAGAAGATGATCGGCTTGCGCTGGAAGGTGAGCAGGAACTTGAGGGTGAGGACGTCGATGAAGGAGACCGGCAGGCGCGAGAAGCCGAACTTGGAGCGGCCGCTGCGCCTGGCCTGGTAGGGGACCTTCACCTCGCCGATGCGGAAGCCCTCGTTCTGCGCCATCACCAGGATGTAGCGGTGCCAGGAGGAGCGCAGCGCGAGCGCGTCGGTGACCTCCCGCCGCAGCGCCTTGATCCAGTTCAGGTCGTGCACGTCAAGGCCGAACAGGGCGCGGCAGACGAGGTTGGCCAGCTTGGAGGCGAAGCGCTTGCCGTCCCGCCGCCCCTGGCGCCAGCCGGCGACCACGTCGTAGCCCTGGTCGAGCTTGTCGAGCAGCAGGGGGATGTCGACCTGGGGGTCGGACTCGAGGTCGGCGGGCAGGAAGACGATGACCTCGCCCTTGGCCTCGCGGAAGCCGCGGTTCAGCGCCTCGGTCAGCCCCAGGTTGCGGCGCTGGCGCACCAGGCGGACGCGCGGCTCGGCGTCGGCGGCGGCCAGCACCCGGGCGGCGGTCGCGTCGGTGGAGCCGTCGTCGACGTAGACCAGCTCCCACGGCTTGCCGATCTGGGCGAACGCCTTGGCCGTGCGCTCCACGAAGACGGCGACCGTCGCCTCCTCGTCGTGCGCCGGCACGACCACGCTCACCAGGCCGCCGGCCGCACCCGCCCGCTCGTTCCGCACGCCTGCTCCGGTCCTTCGCTCGGCGCCATCACCTGCGCTGCTTCCTACCCTGCTCCGCTCGCCCGCCAACCTGCCGCCTTCCACCTCAGGCGCCCGGCCGGCGCCTCACGGGAGGTCCATTGTTGCAGGCCGGGAGCTGCGGAGCGCGGCGCCCACCTGGCCAGCCTCGCCGAGGCGGTCGGTAGCGAGCTCAACCCGACTCCGCGAAGAAGGCCCGCACGGCCGCGACGACCCGGTCCTGGGCGGCCTCGTCCAGCTCGGGGTAGAGCGGCAGCGACAGGCACTCCGCCGCCCAGGCCTCGGTGACCGGCAGGTCGCCGCGGGCGTGGCCGAGGTGGCGCCAGGCCGGCTGCAGGTGCAGCGGCACGGGGAAGTGCACGCCGGCCTCGATCCCGGCCGCGTCCAGATGGGCGAGCAGGGCGTCGCGCTCGGCGCTGCGCACCACGTAAAGGTGCCAGGCGCTGGTGCGGCCGTCGGGCCGGGGCGGCAGCACCAGGTCGCCGACGCCGGCAAGGGCCTGGTGGTAGCGGGCGGCCAGGCGCGTCCTGGTGGCGTTGGCGGCCTCCAGGTCCGCCAGGCGCACCCGCAGGACGGCCGCCTGCAGGGCGTCGAGGCGCTCCCCGAAGCCCTCCTCGGCGTACTCGTACTTGGAGACGCGACCGTGGTTGCGCAGCCGTGCCACCCGGTCGGCGAGGGCGTCGTCGTCGCTGGTGACCGCGCCGGCGTCGCCGAAGGCGCCGAGGTTCTTGGCGGGGAAGAAGCTGAAGGCGGCGATCCGGCCGAGCGTCCCCACCCGCCGCGGCGGCGTCCGTGGCGCCATCGCGGCGCTGGCCCCGTGGGCCTGGGCGGCGTCCTCGAGCACCGGCACGCCCGCCTCGCGGGCCAGCGCCCCGATGGCCGCCATGTCCACCGGCAGGCCGTAGAGGTGGACGGGGATCACCGCCGCCGCGCCGTCGAGCGCGCCCTCGAGCGCCTTCGGGTCCATGCCGCCGGTGGCCTCGTCCACGTCGACGAAACGGGGGCGGGCGCCCGCGTGACCGACCGCCTCGGCGCTGGCCGCGAAGGTGTGGGCCACGGTCACCACCTGGTCCCCCGGTCCCACCCCGAGGGCGCGCAGGGCCAGGTGGAGCGCTGCCGTGCCCGAGGCGACCCCGACAGCGCGGCGGGCGCCGCAGAAGGCCGCGAACTCGGCCTCGAACGCGGCCACTTCGGGTCCCATGATGAAGCGGCCCTGTTCGACCACCCTGGCCACGGCCGCGTCCAGCTCGGTGCGCAGGCGTGCGTGCGCCGCGCGCAGGTCGACCAGGGGGATGCGGTGCTCGGTCAGGGAGATCCCTTCCTCGGCGCTCGGGGACCGGTCAGTAGGCATGGTACTGGCTCGCTGCGTGGCAAACTCCCAGTGACGTCTGTCCTAGATGACAAGTTCGAGACGTTGTGGCATGGTGCTCCGCCGTGCCGGAGCACCACGGCGGGGGGCGCACCCCTAACGGGAGGGCAAGGGGCGAGCATGGAACGGGACGCGCTGGTCGAGCTGATCGCCGAGCGACTCGAGGGCCCCTGATGGGTGCCTTCGACTGGCTGCGGGCGCGCATGGTCGCGACGGCCGGCGCCGAGGCGATGGTCTGGCGCGACACCGGCTACCGCTACGCCGACCTGCTCGCCCTCTGGGACGAGGGCGAGCGGGCGCTCGACGCCTACGGCGTCGGCCCTGGCCGGGTCGTCTCGCTCGAGGCCGACTACGCCCCCCACGCCGTGGCCATGCTGCTCGCCCTGGTCGACCGGGCCGCCGTGGTGGTGCCCCTGACCGGCGCGGTGCGCGGCGAGCGGGCCGGGTTCCTGCAGACCGCCGAGGTCGGCGAGCGCGTGCTCGCCAGCCCGGAGGAGGAGTGGATGATCCTGCCGGGACCTGCGCCAGGCGGGCCCTGCCACGAGCTGACCCGCGCGCTGGTCGCCCGCGGACACCCCGGGCTGGTGCTGTTCTCCTCCGGCTCGACAGGCGTGGCCAAGGCCACCATGCACGACCTGGTCGTGCTGCTGGAGAAGTTCCAGGCCTCCCGGGCCGGCGCCGGCCAGCGCACCCTCGCGCTCCTGCCGCTCGACCACGTCGGCGGGCTGGACACGCTGTTCCACGTGCTGGCCAGTGGCGGCACCGTGGTCTCGGTCGACGACCGCGACCCCGACGCGGTCTGCGCGGCCGTCGCGCGGCACCGCGTCGAGCTGCTGCCGACCTCCCCGACGTTCCTGAACCTGCTGCTCATCTCCGAGGCGTGCGCGCGGCACGACCTGTCGTCGCTGCGGCGCGTCACCTACGGCACCGAGGTGATGCCGCAGAGCACCCTGGAGCGCCTCGGCCAGACCCTGCCAGGGGTCGCCCTGACCCAGACCTACGGCCTCAGCGAGGTCGGCATCCTGTGCGCCGAGTCGCGCGACTCCTCCTCGCTGTGGGTCAGGGTCGGTGGCGAGGACTTCGAGACCAAGGTGGTCGACAGCACCCTGCGGATCCGGGCACGCGCGGCCATGGTCGGCTACCTCAACCACCCCAGCCCGTTCGACGCGGACGGCTGGCTGGACAGCGGCGACCTGGTCGAGACGGACGGGGAGTGGCTGCGCTTCCTCGGCCGTCGCTCCGAGGCGGTCGACGTCGGCGGCGAGCAGCACAACGCCCGCTACGAGCACATCCGGAGGGTCCCGTGAGCGGGAGCGCCAGCCCGGGCACGGCCACCACCCTGCTGCATGCGCCCCAGAGCCTGGTCCAGACCGCGGACGACCTGGACCGCTGCGTGGCGGCGGGGTGGCTGGCGCTTGGCGCTGACGCGATGGTGGAGGCGGGGGTGGACGTCTGCCATCCGACCCGCTCGGGCGAACGCCGGCCGGTGGTGATCGGCCCCGGTTGCCTGGTCCGCTCCGGGACCGTGCTCTACAGCGGCGTGCGCCTCGGCGCCGGCACGCAGACGGGCCACCACGTGGTGGTGCGGGAGGACACCGAAGTGGGGGATGAGAGCGTCATCGGCACCGCCGCCACCGTCGAGGAGCGCATCCGCATCGGCGACCACGTCCTGGTCCAGACGCAGGCACACCTCTCCGGCCTGACCGTGGTCGAGGACTACGCCTTCGTCGGGCCCGGCTGCGTCACCACCAACGACCTACGCATGCTGCACCGCCGCGCCGGGGCGCGCCAGCACCTGGTCGGACCGGTGCTGCGCTGGGGTTGCCGGCTCGGCGCCGGGGCGGTGGTCCTGCCCGGCGTGACCGTCGGACGGGAGGCCCTGGTCGCGGCCGGAGCGGTGGTCATCCGCGACGTGCCCGACCGCACCGTCGCCGTCGGCAACCCGGTCCGCCTGGTCGGCCCGGTGCCAGACGACGAGCCGGTGCTGCCGGGCAGCGGGTGAGACCTCCGCACCTCCGGGCCGCGGGCGCGCGCGCCGGTCGCTCAGCTCCGCAGGTAGCGCGCGGCTGCGGCCAGCTGCCGGTAGCCGTCGAGAACCTGGACCACGTCGCCGCTGTGGCTGGAGCGCCACACCGATATGCGCCGGTTGAGGAACAGGCGCCCGCTGCCGCTGGATCCGTTGCCCGAGTAGATCCGCACCCGGGCGCCGGCCCGCAGGGTGTAGGGCCGCAGGCGCAGGGTCCAGCCCAGCCGGGTGTGGTGGACCGTCCAGGTGGCGAGGTTGACGTCGTTGGCCCCAGTGTTGCGCAGCTCAAGGTACTCACCGTTGAGGCCGGGGCGGACGATCCGGATGGCGGCGATCACCGTGCGGTAGACCTTGAGGGTCATGGCGGCGCTGGTGCCGTCCGCGGAGGCGTCGCCTGACAGCTTGCGGACCCGGAAGCGGGTCGAGCCCGTGCTGCTCGGGGTGACCGTGAAGGCGAAGCCGCTCGCCTGGTCGAGCCGGGTGGTGCGCAGCTGTCGCCAGCCGCCACTGGTCCACTGGTCGAGGGCGACGACCTCCCCTGGCGCCGCCGGTGCGACCGTGCCGGCGATCCGGGCGCTGTGGCCGAGCGGAATGCTGCTGGCGCCGATCCGGGCGGCGACGCGGTAGCGGACCGTCACCGCCGCCACCGTGCTGGCGCTCGGCAGGTGGTCGGCGCTGCCGCCGAAGCGGAGCTGGTACTCGGTGGTGCGGCTGGGCCGCTGGCTGAAGCGGACGGCGCCGTTGGCGCCGGTCGCCGCCTGGTCGACGCGCGCCCAGAGGGCCGAGCCCTCGGGCCGGGCGTGCAGCTCGACCTCGGCGCCGCCGATGGCGGCGCCGTCCTGGGCGGCGGTCAGCCGGCCGTCGAGGACCACCTCCTGCCCAGGATCGGCCAGCGCGGTGGACGCCTGCAGGCCGACAGCGCTGGGCGCCGGGACCGGGCCGTCGGCTGTCCGGTAGCGCGCGGTGTAGGTGCTCGCCGTCGGCGGGGCGACGAGGTCGTGGCTGGCGGCGCCACCGTCGGACCAGAAGGCGAACAGCTGGTCGACGCCGTCGACGGCCTGCGGCGCCGGGGCGCTGACCGAGTTGGCGGAGCCGACGATCACCCTGCGGGTGAACGGCGTCACCTGGCTGCTCGATCCGACGGTCAGGGACAGCCCGGAGGGTTCCGAGGTGAAGGTCAGGTCGACGCTGCGCGGGTCGAGGCGCAGGGTGGTGCTGTCGCTGAGCCCGCCCGAGTCGGTCGCGGTGAGCTGCAGCTCGAGGTAGGACGGGTAGTCGTGGTCCGGCGCCTGGAACAACCCGCCCGCTACCCCGGTGAGGTCCTGCAGTGGGTGGGCGTGGCAGCCACCGCCCTCGGCGCAGTGCTCGAGGGTCACCGTCCACGACAGCCGCGCCGCCGGCAGGGTGCCGTCCTGGGCGTCGCTGGCGCCGCCCGCGAAGGTGATCGTCTGGCCAGCCTGCCAGGTGGTCCCGCTCGACGGCGCGGTGATACGGGCCGTCGGGGCGGTGTTGCCGGCGGAGACGTGCACGGTGGCCGGGGTGGAGCGGGCGCCGTAGCTGTCGGTCACCCGCAGCGACGCGGTGTACTCGCCGGCCTGCCGGTAGGTCCAGGTCGGCCGCTGGCCGCTGGCGTCGCCGAAGGTGCCGTCGCCGTTGAGGTCCCAGTCGTAGGCGGCGACCGCGTCGCCGGCGTCGGGGTCACTGGAGCCGCTGCCGTCGAACTGGACGGTCAGCGGGGCGCTGCCCTGGGTCGGGGTGGCGGTGACCGCGGCCGCGGGCGGCCGGTTCGGCTGGCCGTCCTGGTAGACGATGCGGCGCACGGTGCCGCCGAGGTCGACGTACCAGAGGTTGCCGTCGGGCCCAACGGTCAGGTAGACGGGCCGCGCGGCGGTGGCGAACGCCTCGACCTGTGCCGGGTCGGGCAGGCCGTCGGCTGCGGCCCGCATGACGTAGATGCAGCTGCGGGAGTAGTCGGCGAAGAACAGGGCGCCGGAGTACGCGGCCGGGTAGGCGTCGCCGCCGTAGAAGGCGAGGCCGCTGGTCGACGCCTGGCCGTTGGACAGGCAGCGCTCGGCCTCGCCGGGGACCTTGGGGGCGTCGCGGGTGTAGGCGTACCAGGGGCGGGTGACCGCGTCGGGCTCGGCGTAGAGGCGCTCGCAGAGCGACAGGTTGGCGCCGTCGTAGCCGGGCTGGCGGCCGTCGCCCTCGTAGCAGGGCCAGCCGAAGTTCTTCACCGACGCGGTGGGGTCCTGGATGCGGTCGATCTCCTCCCATTTGTTCCAGCCGACATCGCCCACCCAGAGGTCGCCGGCGCCCGGCCGGAAGGCCATCCGGAACGGGTTGCGCAGCCCGTAGGCGACGATCCGGCGGGCGTTCGGGTCGGCGCTCGACGCCAGGGGGTTGTCGGGCAGGCCGGCGCCGGTGGCCGGGTCGACCCGCACCACGGTGCCGTCGAGCCCCACCGGGTCGCCGTCGCTGCGCAGGTCCTGGCTGCGCAGCGCGCCGCCCTCGGCGGCAGGCGGCGTCAGGCCGCCACCGCCCGGCGGGTCGCCGCACGGGTTGCTCGGCGAGCCGCGCTGGCCGTAGTCGACCACGGTGAAGTTGGCCCCGTCGCCGGCGGAGGCGTACAGCGCCCCGTCCGGGCCGAAGCGCAGCTCGCCGGTGGCGTGGCTGGGGAACTGCATGCACCAGTCGTTGACCAGCACCTGCTCGGAGACCACCGCTTTGCCCTCGACCTTCAGGCGGGAGAGGCGGCCGCTGGCCAGGCAGCCGTCGACCGTCCCTCCGGGGCAGGTGTCGTTCCACCTCGGCGCGGTGCCGCCGATGGCGGCGTCGTAGGCGTAGAGCGCGTACGCGTACGGCTGCTCGGGGAAGTGCGGGTCGAGGGCGAAGCCGAGCAGGCCACGGTCGGCATAGTCGAGGACCCGGGTGCGCAGGTCGGCGAAGACCTGCGGGGTGGTGTCGCCGAGGCCGTCGAACACCTTGACGAGCCCGCTCTTCTCGGCGACGAAGACGCGGCCGTCGGGCGAGAACTGCAGCGAGACCGGCCGCTGCAGGCCGCTCATGAAGAACTCTTCCGAGAAGCCGGCAGGCAGGGGAACGGCGCGCGCGGGGCGCTGCGCGAGTAGCCCGCCGACCAGGGCGAGCAGCACGACGAGGCCGATGGACAGCGCCAGACGCCGGTGATCGCCACGGCCGCCGCCGGCCCCCAGGATTGGCTGGGCGCGGAGCAAGGACCCCCCGAAATTGGAGTCACGTGCCGGCCGCGGCGTGCCGGTTTCACTGGCTCCAATTCTTCGGGGCGAGAACCTCGCGAAGCTGTCGAGGACAGCCTGGAGGTTTTCTGCTCAGCGGGTCCTAGGCACGGCGCCCTACGCCATCCGTATGCGCAGGTGGGATGACTACGCACGGCTGCGTCAGACAGAGATGACAGGATCAAGTACTTATGGCATCTTGTCCGACCTGATCGTCGCGCCGCTGTCGACCACTGGGGGGAGCATGACGGAGCAAGCCACCGTGCTGGTGACCGGGGCAGGGGGCTTCATCGGCCACCACCTGACCAGCTACCTGGCCGGCCTCGGCCACCGGGTCCGCGGCGTCGACCTGAAGCTCCCCGAGTTCGAGCCGTCGCGGGCCGCCGAGTTCCACCTGGCGGACCTGCGCCGCCGGGAGGCGTGCCTGGAGGCGACCGCCGGGATCGAGCAGGTCTACCACCTGGCCGCGGACATGGGCGGCATCGGCTACATCGAGCGCAACAAGGCGGCCATCGTCCACGACAACCTGCTGATCGACACGCACATGCTGGAGGCGGCAAGGGTCAACGGGGCGAGCCGGTTCCTCTACACCTCCTCGGCCTGCGTCTACCCCGGCTACCTGCAACGCCGGCCCGAGGTGGTGCCGCTGCGTGAGGAGGACGCCTACCCGGCGGACGCCGAGGACGGCTACGGCTGGGAGAAGCTGATGGCCGAGCGGCTCTGCCGCCACTACCGCGAGGACCACGGCCTCGCCACCCGGGTGGTCCGCTTCCACAACATCTTCGGGCCGCTCGGGACCTGGGAGGGGGGCAGGGAGAAGTCCCCCGCCGCCATCTGCCGCAAGATCGCCGCGGCGGACGAGCACGACCAGATCGAGGTCTGGGGCGACGGGCAGCAGACCCGCTCCTACTGCTACGTGTCCGACTGCGTCGAGGGCATCCACCGGCTGATGCAGTCCGACCACCATGACCCCGTCAACCTCGGCCAGGACCGCATGGTCACGATCGACGAGCTGGTCGACCTCGTCAGCCGGATCGCCGGCAAGCGCATCGCCAAGCGCCACGACCCCTCCAAGCCGCAGGGCGTGCGCGGCCGCAACGCCGACATCGGCCGCATGCGCGAGGTGCTCGGCTGGGAGCCCACCGTGAGCCTCGAGGACGGCCTGGCCCGCACCTACGGCTGGATCTGCGAGCAGCTCGGCGAGCGCGCCCGTGCTGGCTCGGGGCTGGCCCGCTCCAGCGGGCCAGCGCAGCAAGCCAGCACCGGGCAGGCGCTCGGCATGGTCGAAGCCGGGTCGCGCCGAGAGCGCGGCGACGTCTGAGGCGTGTCGGCACCGACGCACACCCTGGGATCGGCGACCCGATCCCGTGCGCTCGTCAGGCGGGCGTGACCGGCTCGGAGGCCACGTGCGGGCGCACGCCGGTGAGGCAGAGCTTGTTGCCGAATTGGCCGGCGGCCAGGTCGGCGGTGGCGACGGCGAGGCGGAAGGCGGCGTACGCCCCTGGCGTCGAGGCCAGGCGCACGCCAATGCCCGGCTCGTGCCCGTAGTACAGCAGGTAACGCTCCGCCTGGACGGCGAAGCCGGCCGCCTCCAGCTCCCGAGAGACCACGGCCGGGCGCAGGCGGCGGACCGGGTTGCCGGCCTCCTCGCGTTCCAGGGCCAGGCCGAGGGCGACCGCGACCTGGGTGAGCGCCGCCGCCGCCGGCTCGTTGACGCTCACCGCGGCGCGCGCCACCCGCGCCAGCTCCCGCACCCCGACCAGCGGGTCGTCGAGGTGGTGCAGGCCGTCGTGGACGAAGGCCACGTCGGCGGCGCCGGAGCGCAGCGGCAGGCACTCGGCGTCGCCGACCACCACCAGGTAGTCCAGCCCGAAACGGGCGGCCCGCGCCCTGGCGCGCCGCGCCGCCCCCTCCGAAAGGTCGACCGCGAGCACCTTCGCCCCGCGGCGGGCCAGGTACTCCGCCTCCATGCCACTGCCGCAGCAGACGTCCACCACGGTCGCCCCGCGCAGCGGTGGCAGTTGCGCCACTGCCCGGTCGAGCTTGTGGCCGAGCAGCCAGCGGTAGGCGCGCGGGGCGCCGTGGGGCCGCTCGATCTCGAAGCGCTCGGCCACCGAACGGTCGAACCAGCCGGCCTGCCGCCGCTTGTGCGAGTGGTCGAGCTCGTCGTGGGCGCCGGTCTCCTCGGAGCCGGGCGGCAGCAGGATCGGCAGGCCGCCGCGGACCTCGTAGACCTCGCCGCAGCCGCGGCAGGTGAGCTTGCCGTCGCCGTGGGGGACCGGCAGGCCGGCCAGGCTCCCCTCCAGGCAGGCCGGGCAGGCCAGCAGTCGCTCGAGCGCCTCACCCATGGGCTGCCTGCCCTTCCAGCTCGCAGAGCTTGGCCGAGATGGCCAGCTCGTACCAGGCCATCAGGGCGCAAAAGAAGAAGCCCTGGCGGCCGTCGAGGAAGCCGCGCCGCGCCCCGTACCAGACGACGAAGCGCAGCAGCGGCCGGCCGGGCAGCCGCACCCAGACGCGGCGCAGCACCCGCTTGCGGCGCACCGGGTCGAGGCGCAGGAAGCCGAGCGGCCCGACGCCGACCGGCTCGCTCCGGAAGCGCCGATAGAGGTGGGCCTCCCAGGTCGCGTAGCGGTTGTGCCGCTCGAACCAGGCGCTCAGGCCGCGGTCGTCGTCGTGGCGCAGGGGAGTGCGCAGGTAGCCGACCCGGCCGCGGTCGAGCACCGCGTGCTCGTGGACCTCGATGTCGCCGGTGCCAGGCAGGTCGTGCAGGCCCAGGTCCTCCATCCGGGCGAGCCGGTGGCGGAAGAGCCGCAGCGTCCAGTTCGGCCGGAAGCAGCGCAGCGAGCGTCCCATGAACCAGAACTCGCGGTCGAGGCAGTAGCCGTCGGCGTCGGCTGCGCGCAGCGCCTCGGCGATCTCGGCCCGTAGCTCCGGCGGCACGCGCTCGTCGGCGTCCAGGAACAGCACCCATTCGGTGGGGAAGTCGAGGTTCTCCAGCGCCCACTGCCGCTTCCTCGGGCCGTGACCGGGATAGTCGAACTGCGCCACCTCGGCGCCCGCGTCCAAGGCGATCTCTGCGGTGCGGTCGGTCGAGCGCGAGTCGACCACCACCACCGCCTCGGCCCAACGCACGCTCGCGAGCGCTTCCGGCAGGTTCTCCTCCTCGTTGCGGGCCCAGATCACCACCGTCACCCGCACTTTGGTGGCTTGGCCGAGGGCCCGAGCGGCTGGCCGCTGCTGAGCTTGCACCGTCATGGCGTGGTGGCCCTCCCGGTCGTCCGCGGCCTCCCGGCCAGGGCTGTCGAAGGATCTGGAAGCTGCAGCGGCGCGGTGGCGGCGCCCAGGTCGATGGCGGGCGCCGCGAGCTGGCTGGCCTCCCCCAGACCCGCCGCCACCTGCCCATAGATTCGCTCGAGCCTGGCCGCGGCCTGGTCCCAGCTCAGCCGGGTCCACGCGAAGGCGCGCCCGTTGGCACCGCAGCGGGCGGCCAGCTCCGGATCGGCGACGAAGCGCAGCACGGCGGCGGCGAGCGGGCCGGGGGCAAGCGGGACGACCAGGCCGGCTCCGGCGGCCGTGACCTCGCGGTGGAGCGCGACGCCTTCGGAGACGACCACCGGGATGGCCGCCGCCATCGCCTCCGCCACGGCCACGCCGAAGCTCTCGTCCTCCGAAGCGAGCACGAGCATCCGCGACCTGCCCAGCAGGGCGGCCTTGGCCAGGCCGGTGACCAGGCCGAGGAACGACACGCGCTGCTCCAGCCCGAGGTGGGCCACACGGGCACGCAGCGCGGCGCCGACGCCCTCGTCGTCCGGGCCGGCCATGACCAGGTGTGCGTCCGGGTCGACGACCGCGACCTGGGCGAACGCCTCGATCAGCAGGTCGAGGCGCTTCTTGGCGGTGAGACGGCCGAGGAAGCAGACCAGCGTCCGGCCGGCCAGCTCTGGGTGGCGGGTGGAGAGCCCGCCGTCGTCCGCGAGGCGCCGCACCGGAGGCCGGTCGACCCCTGGCGGCACCACGAACCCGGGCGGCGTGGGCCCGAGGTGGCGGGTGGCGTGCTCCTGCTCGGCGGGCGAGGTGTAGTGCAGCGCGGCGGCCGCCCTGAGCGCCCGGCCCTCGAGCAGCCAGCCATAGGCGGCCTTGCGCCGCCGGTGGTGGGCGAGGTGCCAGGGGTCGAGGGAGCCGTGCGGGCTGATCACGTAGGGCACCCGGGCCCGGCGGCAGCAGCGCGCCGCCCACCAGGTGTGGAACAGGTAGAGGTTGTGGATGTGGACGACGTCGAACTCGCGCATCCGGCGTCGCAGCCAGAGCGCCAGGCCAGTCGAGGCGGCCCAGCCGCGGGGCCAGTGCTCCGCGTGGCAGGAGACGGCCACCCCGGTCAGGGCGTCCTGCTCGGCCCGCCTCCAGCCGCGACCGCGGTCGGTGGTGAGCAGCGCGACCTGGTGGCCGCGGCTCGCCAGGGCGCTGCACGCCCGCGGCACGGTTGTGCTCGGGCCGCCGTAGCGGGGGTGGAGGCTGGCGACCACGTGCAGGATCCTCACCCGGCCGACAGCAGGGCGGCCCGCAGGCGCTCGGCGAACGCCTCCTCCGTCCAGCGCGCCTCGAAGGCCGCGCGCGCGGCCCGGCCGGTGCGGCGCCACAGCTCCTGGTCGGTCAGCAGGTGCACCATGGCGTCGGCGAGCTCGCGCAGGTCGTCCGGGTCGACGGCGAGCCCGGTGAGGCCGGGTTCGACCACCTCGGAGGCGGCCGTGCCCCCGGCCACCACCGACGGCAGGCCGTGGGCCATGGCCTCCAGGTAGACCAGGCCGAAGCCCTCCTGGGTGGAGGGCAGGGCGAGCAGGTCGGAGCTGGCGTAGAGGCGCTTCAGGGCGGCGTCGTCGACCGACCCGAGGAACCGCACCCGCTCGTCGACGCCGAGCGAGCGGGCCAGCGCCTGCAGGCGGGGACGGTCGGAGCCGTCGCCGACGATGCGCAGCACCGCCGTCGGCAGCTTCTCGAGCACCTGCGGGAACGCGTCGATCACCCGGTCGACGCCCTTGTCACGGTCGAGCGCCTCCAGCCGGGCGACGGTGAGCACGGCGCCCCCGCCAGTGGGCTCGCGGCGGGGGATCACGCCCCGTGTCCAGTCGTCGGAGAGCGCCGCCCCGACGACCACCACCGGCGCGTGGTCGTCACCGTTGGCCGCGTCCATGCGGCGCGCCACGAAGCGGGTCAGCATCAGGATGGTGTCGCAGCTCCGCAGGGCGTTGCGCTTGGACCAGGAGAGCGGCTCCCAGACCTCGTAGCCGTGGGCGACCACCAGCGCCCTGGCGCGTGGCCGCAACCGGCGCACCACGAGCTGCAGCCGGGCCAGGTGCAGGTGGGTGTAGACGATCACGTCGGGCCGCCAGCGCAGGACCTCCCACAGCACCCCGGCGGCGAAACGGACGAGGCCGGGGCGGACCACCGTGCTCGCGCCCATGCGCCCGGCGGCCTCCACGAAGTGGCGCTGCGGTGCGCCGCGGGAGATGGTGCGCACCACCGGCTCGAACCCGCCCCTCGGGCGCAGCGCGCGCCGGATCAGCAGCTCGTACCGTCCCACCCCGCCACGCGAGCCGTGCTGGACGACCAGCACCCGCGGGCTCACGCTGCCGCCCCGCAGCCTGGCTTGCGCGCACGCAGCTCCCAGCTCGCCGCCCAGAGCTGGCTCGCACCGGGTAGGCGCAGGAGCTGCGGCACCAGCCGCACGAAGCCCAGGCGGCCCGAGAGCGGTACCCCGCCCATGCGCCACACCCGCTCGACGGTGAAGCCCGCGTCGGCGAGCAGTTGCGGCGCGGTCCGGCGGGTGAAGCCGCGCACGTGGGTGTAGTCGGCCCAGACGGCCTTTGGCTTGGCCATCACCACCGAGGCGACCACCACCCCGCCCGGTCGCAGCACTCGCCATACCTCGCGGGCCAGCCGCTCCGGCCGGACGAGATGCTCGAAGACGTCCTTGGCGAGCACCGCGTCGAAGCTCTGGTCGGCATAGGGCAGCGGCCTCGCGTCCAGGTCGGCCCTCACCACCGTCTCGGTCCGGACCGCCAGTGCCAGTGCGCCCGGGTCGAGGTCGACGCCGTGCACCGCGACCTCGGGCGACGGCCGCTGCCGGCCCAGGTGGCCAGGGCCGCAGCCGACGTCGAGGATGCACCTTGCGTCCCCGAAGTGCCGGAAGTACAGCGCGTAGACGCTCACCGACGGCCCCTAGGGGAGCGGCCGGCGCCGGCGAAGAACCGCCGCACCTCGTCGGCGACCAGGGCGATCTGGGCCGGGCGCAGCTCGGGGAACATCGGCAGCGAGAGCATGCGCCCGGCCAGGCGCTCGGCCCGCGGGAAGTCGCCCTGTTTGTGGCCGAGGTCCGCGTAGGCGGACTGCAGGTGGATCGGGACGGGGTAGTGCACCCCGGTCTGGATGCCGGCCGCGGCGAGATGCGTGCGCAGTGCGTCACGCTCGGCGGTCTCGACCACGAACAGGTGGTACACGTGGCTCGAGAAGGGCGCGTGCTGCTGGAAGACGAGGTCGCCGACGCCAGCGAGCAGGCGCCGGTAGGTCTCGGCGTGCCGCGCCCTCGCCTCGTTCCAGCGCGCCAGGTGGCGAAGCTTGACCAGCAGCACCGCCGCCTGCATGGTGTCCAGCCGCGCGCTCAGGCCCTTCTCGACATACTGGTATTTGGTCTTCTCGCCGAGGTTGCGCAGGCGCAGGGCGCGCTCGGCCAGGTCGGCGTCGGCGGTGGTCAGCATGCCGCCGTCGCCGCAGGCGCCGAGGTTCTTCGAGGGGTAGAAGCTGAAGCAGCCGACGGTGCCGAGCTTGCCGCACGAGCGACCCTTGTACTTGACCCCGTGGGCCTGGGCGGCGTCCTCGATCACGTGCAGGCCGTTGGCGCGGGCGACATCGAGCACCGGGTCCATGTCGGCCGCCTGCCCGGTCAGGTGGACCGGGATGACCGCCTTGGTCCGGACGGTGATCGCCCGGCCGATCTGGTCCACGTCGAGCTGGTAGGTGTGCAGGTCGCAGTCCACCAGCACGGGCCGAGCGCCCACCGCGCTGACCGCCAGCGCGGTGGCGATGAAGGTGTTGGCCGGCAGGATCACCTGGTCGCCGGGGCCGATGTCGAGCGCTGTCAGGGCCAGCCGCAGGGCATCGAGACCGGAGCTGGTGCCGACCGCGTGGCGCACGCCGATGAGTTCGGCGAAGGCGCGCTCGAACTCGGCCACCTGCGGGCCGAGGACGAACTGCGACGAGAGCAGCACCTCCTCGATCGCGGTCGACAGCTCGGCCGCGATCGAGCGCTGCTGGACCGCGGTGTCGACGAACGGCACCCTGACGGCCAGGCCGGCCTGGCCGGCGGTCGCCGGGCGCGTTTCACGCAGCGGGTTCAATCGCTCACCTCCTTGGTACTGCCGCCGGCGCGGATGGAGGCGGCGACCGCCTCGAGCGTGCGCACCACCCCGACCGCGAAGCTGCCGTCCGAGCGGCGCACGCGGCCGCTGGCCACCGCCTCGAGGAAGTGCCTGGCCTGGCCCTTGACCGGCTCTTCGGAGCGGACCTTCGGCAGGCGGATGTCGCCGTCCCAGGTCGACAGGCGCAGGAACTCGCCGAAGTCGCGGTAGTCCTGCGCGGCGCTCGCGCCCTTGTCGAAGATGGCCAGCGGCGCGGTGAGCTGCAGGTCGTCCCAGGTCGCCATGCGTTTGGAGCCGACGGCGGTGATCTGGCGCACCTTCTTCGGGTCCAGCCAGCTCGCCTGGATGCCGGCGAGCACGCCGCCGGGGTAGCGCAGCGACAGGAACACAACGTCCTCGATGTCGGGCTGGATGAACGCCGCGCCGGTGGCCGAGACCGTCTCCGGCTCGGTGCCCAGCAGCCAGTTGAAGATGGCGACGTCGTGCGCTGCCAGGTCGTAGGCGGCGTTGGCGTCGTTGCGGACGGGCCCGAGGTTGGTGCGGAACCCGGCCAGGTAGTACAGACGGCCCAGGTCGCCGCCGCGGACCAGCTCCCGCAGCTTCTCCACGCCCGGGTTGAACAGGAACACGTGGCCGACCATCAGGCGGAGGTCCTTGGCCCGCGCCATCTCGACCAGCTCCTCGCCCTCCTTGGCGGTTTCGCACAGCGGCTTCTCGCACAGCACGTGCTTGCCGGCGCTGAGCGCGTCGCGGACGAGCTGGTAGTGGGTCAGCATCGGGGTGGCGATCACCACCGCGTCGATCGCCGGGTCGTCGAGCGCCGCCCAGTGGTCCTGCTCACAGCGGACGCCAGGGTGGACCTGGCGGACCACCTCGAGGCGCTCCGGGTCCAGGTCGACGATCACGTCCACGCGGCAGCCAGGCAGGCTGGCGAAGCTGCGGACGTGGTTCGGCCCCCAGTTGCCGCAGCCGATCACGGCGATCTTGGTCACGTTCCCCCCTCGTGTCGCGAACTCGTCGGCTCCCTCGGTGCCCGAGCGAGGTGCCGACCATCTCCGCCAACTGCCGCCAGGCAGGCCCCGACGATGCCGTCGGCGCAGGCCGTGACGCTGTACCGGTCGACCAGCTCGTGGCTGCGAGTGCCGAACGTGCGGCGCAGGCCGGCGTCGGCCACCAGCGTCCCGAGCGCGTCGGCCAGGGCGTCGGCGCTGTCGTGGGGCACGACGAGGCCGTTCCAACCCGGGCGGACCAGGTCCTCGCCGCAGCCGACCTTGTCCGAGACGACCACCGGCAGGGAGAAGTTCATCGCTTCGTTGACCACCAGCCCCCAGGTCTCGTGCCAGGCCGACGGCAGCGTGAAGACGTCCGCCGCGGTGTACGCGGCGGGCAGCTCGCTCTGGTTCAGGAAGCCGGTGAGGCGCACGTCGGGCAGGCGGCGCCCGCGCACCAGGTCCTCGACGGCTGCGCGCAGGGGGCCGTCGCCGACCAGCAGCAGCCAGCATGGATGCCGCTTGCGCAGCTTCTCGAACGCTTCCACCAGCAGGAGCGGCTGCTTCTTGGCGATCAGCTTGCCGCAGAAGACCAGCACCGGCGCGTCGCTGGTGATGCCGAAGGACGCTCTCAGCTCGCGGCGACGGCCTGCCAGCTCGGCGGCCCGCCGCCGGAACCAGTCGTTGTCGACGCAGTACCTGGCGGGGAACAGCCTCGCGGGGTCGGCGCCGTGGTGGAGCATCCAACGGCGGTTCTGCTCCCCGATGTACAGCCCGAACGAGCGGCGGAGCAGCGGTTGCAGCAGGGCTCGCTTGAGCGCGCGCTTGTGCCAGGGTCTGCCGTGCAGCAGCGTCTGCTCCTCCCTGAGCAGCGCGGGGACGCCACGCGCACGGGCGGCGAGCAGCACCAGCCAGGTGGTGAGGTGGGCGTAGCCATGGGCCCAGACGAGGTCGTGCCGCTCGGCGGCGAGGTCGCGGAGGACGTCAAGGTGCGGCCTCGTCGGCAGGCGCGAGGTGATCGCGGCACCGCGCGCGCTCGGCAGCACCTTCCAGCGGAACCCGTCCAGCAGCGGGGTGTCCCAGCGCAGGTGCCTGGCGAAGTCGGGCGTGTAGAACTCCCCGGCCGAGGCGTCCGAGTAGAAGTAGACGGTCAGGTCGATCTCCGGGCGGACGGCGAGCTCCCTGTACAGCGGCGCGAAGTACTGGATCGGGTGGGAGACGAGGTGGGCGAGTCGCACCGGCCTGGTCGCACGCTGCGCTCCCCGGGCGTCGGGGGAGCCGCGCGCCGGCATCGCGGGTCGCCGGCTCAATCGAGCACCCCGATCGGCTGGCCGGCGAGGACCGCGCGATAGGTGGCGGCGAGGCGGCGGTGGTAGTGCCGCCAGGTGTAGCTGCGCTCGATCAGGGCGCGGCCACTCGCCCCCATCTCGCGGCGTGCTCCGGGGTCGGCGTGGAGCTGACGCACCCGCTCGCAGATCGCGTCCACGTCGCGCGCAGGGACCACGAAGCCGTCGACCCCGTCGCGCACCACCGAGCCGCTGTTGGGCGTGACCACCAGCGGCAGCCCGGACGCCATCGCCTCGTAGGTCACCCGCGCGGAGCCCTCGGCCAGCGAGGGGAACAAGAACAGGTCGCTGCACTGGTACCAGCGGCGTAGCTCGCGGCCGGGCAGGGCACCGACCCAGCGGTACCTGCCGTGGTACTCGGCCAGCAGGCGCCGCCCGGCCGGGCCGGGCGCGCCCACCAGCAACAGCTCGGCGTCGGGCAAGGCCAGACGACGCCAGGCCTCCAGCAGGTAGCGGACGCCTTTGCGGTGCCCGATCTGACCGACGAACAAGACGCGGAAGCGACCGTCCCGTGGTGGCGCCGCTGCGGGCTGGAACACCTCGGGGTCCACCCCATAGGGCAGACGCAGGATCCGTTCCGCGGGCACGCCCGCCTCCTTCAGGCAGGCGGCCACGTAGCCGGAGGGGGCGAGCAGCAGGTCGGCGAGCTCCCGCTCCAGCGCCACCTCGGCCATGGGGATCGCCGTCGAGCCGGTCTCCTCCGCTTCGGCCTCGACGAAGCGCTCGTGGGCGCTCGGCACGTCGAGCACGGTCCGCAGGCCCGCCTGCTTGGCCGCGCGCAGCGTCCGGCTGGAGCCGCCCTCGAACACGTGGACCAGGGCCACGCCCTCCGTCCGGTCGAGCAGCCGGGCCACCGTCCGGTCGAACCGCCTGGCGGCCCAGCGGTCGAGGTCGAGGTCGCGTACCACGGGCAGGTGCCCGGCGCTGCGGCGGACCAGGGTCGCCGGCAGGTGGTAGCGGCCGATCGCCCGCACCCGGGCCGGGTCGAGGGCCGGGTGCCTGCGCCGGCTCAGCTCGCACTCGACGCGCCGTGCCAGGGCCCCCGGCAGCAGGCGCCAGTGGCGTGGGTCGGTCAGGCCCGCGCCGGTCCAGTACAGCCCGGTGACGAAGAGCTGCAGCAGACCGGCCTGAGCGGCGCCGACGGCGGTCTCGTAGGCGTGCTGGTGGATCGGGTGCGCGACTATCACCGGGCACACCGCTCCCGTCTCGCCGTCCACCGGGGGCCGGGGGCGGCGGCTCACCGGCTCCCCAGCGCTGAGGGCATGCCGCTGCCGGGTGGCTCGTCCTGGTCGAGCCGTGGCAGCTTGGCCAGCACGCCGATGAACAGCCAGAAGTAGACGTTGCTCGGGTCCAGGTCCACGAACTGGCCCTTGAGGCCGTAGATCAGGTTCCAGATGAGCAGGGCGAGCAGGCTGGCCGAGACCGCCCGCAGCCCCGGGTCCCTGAGCGCCGCGTGGCGGCGCAGCCCGGCCACCACGAGCTGGCCGAGGATGGCCACCACCAGGACGAGGCCGGCCACGCCGAGCTCCAGGTACGCCTTGACGTACCAGCTCTCGTACCAAGTTCCCCTGATGGCGGTGAACTGGTCGGGGTTCGCGAAGGCGTAGCGGGCGCCGTTGGTGTCGATCCCGGTCCCGAGGCCGGTCAGCGTGGTCCCGAGCACGCGGCGGAAGCCGTCGACGAACACGGTCTGGAACTCCTCGGCGCCGACCCCGACCGTGTGGCTGAGCAGTGTTCCGGCGCTGACGCCAAGGACGGCCACGGTGACGCCGACGAGGACGCCGGCCGGCATCACCAGGCGGCCGACGGGCAGGCGCAGGTCACGTGCTTCGAGCAGGAGCGTCAGGGCGACCAGGAAGGGGATGAAGACGAAGGCGGCCCGGGAGCCGGAGAGGAAGCCAGCGACAAGGAGCAGCAGCCAGACGGCGGCGCCCGTCGGCGCCAGGCGGCTCCCGGCGAGGACCCCACGCCACCAGGCGTAGCCGACCGCGATCATGCAGACCAGGAAGGCGAAGTACTGGGCGACGAACGAGAACGTGCTCGGGATGCGGCGCAGGCTGCCGCCTCCGCTGAAGTCGAACTCGGTGAAGCCCTGGGTGGCCGACTTCGCGGCCTCGCCGTACCAGTGGTACACAAGGTTCGGGTGCCCCGTGTAGATCAGCAGGGCCTCTACCACGCCGACGAGCGCCGGCACGACCGCCACAAGGCTCATCGTGGCGAGCAGCCTGGCGAGGGCGGCCTTGCTCTCGACCAGGTGGTAGGCGAGCAGGCAGCAGGGGATGTAGAACAGCCACACCTTGGCGCCAATCACCCCGACGAGCCGGTTGGGCAGGGCGGGGTTGAACACCTGGACGGCGACCAAGAGCGCGAACAGGGCGAGCAGGACGGCGGGCAGGGCGCCCGACTCGAGCTGGCGGCGCTGGGCGCGGCTTGCCAGGAAGCCGGCGTACGCGGGCACCACGAAGAAGGCGTCCTTCAAGACCAGGGCGGGGCGGACGTCGGGGTACAGCAACACGCACGGGACGCCGGAGAACGGCAGGAACAACAGCAGCCCGTAGAAGGCACGCCGCCAGTCGTGGATGCCGACGACCAGGGCGGCCGTCAGCGCCACCACCGCGGCCGCCAGCGGCACCCTGCCGCTGCCGGCGACCAGACCCAACGCCACCGCGGCCGCGGTGGTGACGGCGGCGAGCAGCGGTTCACGGCGCACCACCAGGGGTCCGCGGCGTGGCAGGACGGCGCCTGGCGCGGTCATCGCGGTGCCCTTCCGCCCGGCCGGCCGGAGCCGGCGAGGGAAGCCGCGATCCGGGGCAGCCTCGCGAGCAGCTCCCGGTCGGGGAGCACCAGCGTAAGCGGCGAGACGCCGAGGGCGCGCGCCACCCTGCCCGCCATCCAGCACGAGCTCAGCAGGTAGGCCCCGAGCGAGGTGACGGCCGCGCCGGCCAGGCCAAGGGAGGGCAGCAGGAGCGCCAGCCCTAGCAACGTCGCGACCAGGGCGAACAGCTCGGACAAGCCGGCGTCGAGGGGCTGGCCGATGGCGCGCAGCACGGCGCCGAGCACCCGGCCGATGCTGAGCGCGACCGCCGCGAGCGACAGCACCCGGCCCGGCCCGACCGCGGCGGCATAGGCATCGCCGAAGGAGAGGTCGACGAGCAGCGGCATGGCCGCGACCAAGGGCACGGTGACCGCGGCCGAGACCAGCAGCGTCACTCCGACCAGCCGGCGCGTCTGCCTGGCGCGCTCGCCGACCGAGGCAGCGCTGGCCACGGAGGGCAGCGCTACGGTCGCGGCGGACGCGCCCACCAGGCCGGTCACCGAGGTCATGGTGACTGCCACCACGTAGAGCCCGAGGCTCGCCGGCGCTAGGAAGATCGACATGACGAGCTGGTCGAGCCGCTCGTTCAACATGCCGGCGACGTTGCCCCCGTGGCTGCGGACGCCGAAGGACAGCAGCTCGCGGACCAGGTCGCCGTCGACCTCCAGCCTCAGGTTCCAGGGCCGCAGCGCGCACAGCGCCGCGATCGCGGTGACGAGGTTCGCGCCCAGGTAGGCGAGCACCGCGGTGCGCACCGTGAGCGCGCCGACGCCGGCCAAGGCGATCAGGCCGAGCGCCGAGAGGGCGATCACCAGCACGCGCAGCGCCTGGAAGGCGGTGTAGCGGCGCAGGCCGCCGAGGACCGAGATGAGGTAGGTGCCGAGGAAGAACAGGGGCACGTAGGCGAGGTAGGCATGGGCGGCCGTGCGCGCGTCGGCGCCCTGGTGGGCCAGCACCCGCCCAACGGCCACGGCCGCGCCGGCCATCAAGACGGTGGCCTGCACCGCGCCGAGCGCGAGGGCGCTGCCCACCAGGGTTCCCGGCGCGGAGGTGGCGCGGGCCGCGTGGTAGGTGATGGCCTCGCCGACGCCGAGGCCGCCGACCACCGCGAACAGCCCGGGCCACAGCATCGCGGCGGCGAGCTCGCCGCGGCCGGCGGGACCCAGGGCGCGCGCCAGCAGGACGCCGGTGACCACGTTGAGGGCCTGGATGCCGCCGGAGGTGGCGAAGCTCAGGGAGAGAGGGCGGCGGTTGCCAGCAGCCGCCGCCGTGCCGAGCAGGGAGCGGAGCTGGGTCACGGCGGGACGGTCACCGCCTGCGCCCTCCCGGCGCGGGCGGCGATCTGCTCGACCAGAGCCTCCAGGCCGGCAAGGGCCTGCCCGGGGGTGAGGGTGGCTCGGGCATAGGCGCGGCCGGCGCTGCCGAGGCGCTCGCGCAGCCCGTGGTCGGCCGCCAGGGCGCGCACCGCCGTGAGCAGCGCGGCGGAGTCGTCGGGGCGGACGACCAGGCCGGCGCCGGAGGCGGCCACCTCGCGGGCGGCCTCGCTGGCGGGGGAGACCGCGGCCAGCACCGGCCGGCCGGCCAGGAAGTAGGAGGTGAGCTTGCCGGGCAGGGACATGTCGGTGACCGTGGCCCGCTGGTTGACCAGCAGCACGTCGGCGGCGGCGAGCACGCCGGGGAACAGCTCGGCGGGCTGGATCGGCAGGAAGCGGAGGTTGTCGAGGCGGTGGCGGGCGGCGAGGCCCTCGAGGAGTGGGCGCTGGCTGCCGTCCCCCATCAGCACGAAGCCGATGCCCGGGTCTGACGCAGCCAGGCGGGCGCACTCCACCACGTTGGCGAGGCCCTGCTTGTGGCCCATGTTGCCGGCGTGCAGGCAGACGACCGCGCCCGGCTCGAGGCCGAGCCGGGCGCGGACGTCTGCCGGGTCGCCGGTGGGCTCGGGCACGTGCGTCCAGTTGCGCACCCGGCGGATGCGCTCCGGGGCGACCCCGAGCGACTGGACGTAAGGCCGGAAGCCCTCGGCGATGACGCCGACCGCCTGGGCCCGGCGGGCGGTGAACACCTCGGCGGCCCGGATCGCCCTGGCCGCCCGGCTGGCGCCGATGACCCCGCTCTGCGCCGCCGCCGGCCCCATCAGGTCCTGGAAGACGAGCCCGTAGGGCGCGCCGAAGCGGGCTCCGGCCAGGCGGGCGAGCAGGCCGCCGCCGAGGCTGGGGACGATCCCGACGATCGCGTCGGGCCGGGGCAGCGCCAGGGCGGACAGGCCGGTGGCGAGGAAGCTCGCCTCGTACGCGGCGCGCCGCACGGCTGACTGCTCACGCGGGACGTAGTGCCAGCGCCGCCGCACGTCCACCCCGGCGAGGGTCTCGCGGCTGGCGATGCGCCCGCGGTAGCCCTCGTGCACGCGCCACTGCGGGTAGCTGGGCAGCCCGGTGACCACGGTGACGTGGTGGCCGCGGGCGCTGAGGTGCTCGGCCAGCCCGGCCGTGTAGGGCGCGATCCCGGTGGCCTCAGGCGCGTAGTTGATGCCGGTGATCAGGATCCTCATGCGCCCGCCTTGGACCTGGCGTGGCGCCGCGTGCGCGCACTGGCTCGCTGCGGCGGGCCAGCCCCGTTGCCGGCTGGCTGTTGCGGGCCAGCCCCGTTGCCGTTGGCGTGCACGGCCTCGGGCTCGCGGGGCCCGTAGTAGCCGTAGTAGGCGGCGCGGTCGGCGTTGAAGGGCGCGGCGTTGAGCACCACCCCGAGCACGCGCGCGCCGCCCCTGTCGCAGGCCGCCCGTGCCGCCTTGATATGGTCGCGGGTGGTCGCGCCGGCACGGGCGACCAGCAGCACCCCGTCGGCGAACTGGGAGACGACCACCGGGTCGGCCACGGGCAGCACCGGGGCCGAGTCGATCAGCACCACGTCGGCGCGCCGGCGCAGCTCGGCCACGAGCTCGCCCATGGGACGGGACCCCAGCAACTCCGATGGATTCGGGGGAACCTGGCCGGAGGTGAGCACCGCGACCGGCTCGTCGTCCAGGCGGTGCAGGGCGTCGTCGACGTCGACGTGGTCGAGCAGGACGGTGGTGGTGCCGACGCGCTGCTGCAGGCCGAAGAGCCGGTGCACGGTAGGCCGGCGCAGGTCGGCCTCGACCACGATCACCCGCAGGCCGCTCTGGGCGATCGCCATGGCGAGGTTGGCGGTCACGGTCGACTTGCCCTCGCCCACCGACGGCGAGGTGACCACGCAGCAGAGGCTGCCCCGGTCGACGCCGAGGAACGACAGGTTGGTGCGGAGCTTGCGGAACGCCTCGGCCTCGACCGAGCGGGGCTCGCGCACCACCGGCAGGGGCTGCTCGGACGCGGCGAACAGCGGGATGGTGCCGACCACCGGGGCGTCGGCGGCGGCCTCCAGGCTGTCGGCGCTGCGGATGGAGGTGTCGAGGTGCTCGGCGAGGTAGGCGAAGCCGACCCCGAGCATCAGCCCGAGCATCGCCGCGAGGGCGACGTTGAACCTGGTCTGCGGCCGCACCGGCACGGTCGGGCGCAGCGCCGGCTCGACCAGGCTGACCCGCACGGTGGAGCCGCCCTGCAGGCCCGGGACCTGGCTGACGAAGGCGAGCGCGACGGCGTTGGTGAGGCGCTGCGCCCTTGCCGGGTCGATGTCCTCGTAGCTCAGCTCGATCAGCAGGGTGTCAGGGATCGGGTCGGCCTTGATCCGCTGCTGCAGCACCCCCGCCGGGATGTTCTCGTACTGGCGGCGCAGGGCCGCCTCGGCGGTCGGCCGTGCCTCGATCACGGCGGCGAACGACTGCATCAGCTGCTGGGAGAGGAGCGCGCCCTCGTAGGCGGAGCTGACCCCGCCGCTCGGCTGCGCGCGCGCCATCACCAGCAGCTTGGCCGAGGCCTGGTAGACCGGGATGGTGGCCATGGAGGCCGCCAGCGCGGTGGCCGCGCAGCAGACCACGGCGCTGAGCACGAGCAGCTTGCGCTTGCGCAGGATGCGGAGGTAATCGGTGAGCGTACTCATATCCCCGAACGTCGCAGTACAGTCGGAATGGTCTTGAGGAGGATGAACAGGTCCATGGCCAGCGACCAGTTCTCCACGTAGAAGAGGTCGTAGCGGACGTAGTCCTCGAAGCAGAGGCGGTGGCGGCCGGAGACCTGCCACAGTCCGGTGACCCCCGGCTTGACCCGCAGGCGGTCGCGCAGCCAGGCGTCGTAGCGTGCGGCCTCCGCCGGCAGGGGCGGACGCGGGCCGATCAGGCTCATGTCGCCGCGCAGGACGTCGAGGAGTTGGGGCAGCTCGTCGAGGCTCCAGCTGCGCAGCACGCGGCCGACCGGGGTGACGCGCGGGTCGCGGCTGAGCTTGAACAGCAGTCCGTCGGCCTCGTTGCGGCCGGCGAGCGCGGTCAGCCGGTCCTCGGCGTCAGGGACCATGGAGCGGAACTTGTGGATGGTGAACTCGCGGCCGGCACGCCCGACGCGGCGTTGGCGGAACAGGACCGGACCGCGGCCGGACAGGCGCACCGCCAGCGCGCAGGCGGCCAGCACGGGGGCGAGCAGCGCCAGCAGCAAGCCGGCGACGACCACGTCGAAGATGCGCTTGACGGCCTGCTGGCAGCCGCTCAGCTCGACGCGGCGCAGGCCGAGCACGGGCACCTCGCCGAAGCGCTGCACCGCGACCCGGCTGGCCGCGACCCCGGGCAGGCCGGTGGACAGGTGCAGGTCGACGTCGACGCCGCCGAGGTCGTGGTAGACGCGCTCCGACGTCTCGGTGGCGACCGAGCCGCCGGCGACCAGCACGGCGTCGACCTCCCGGTCGAGCACCACGGCGCGCACCTCCGCGCTGCCGCCGAGCACCTCGGGCAGGCCAGGCCCGGCCGGGCCTGGCGGGCGCGCGTCGTCCAGGAAGCCGACCACCTCGAAGCCGAGGTGGGGCGCACGGGTGATGGAGCGGTGCAGGTCGCGCCCTTCGCGTCCGGCCCCGACGATCAGCATGCGGCTGACCATCGCGCCCGAGCGGCGCAGGGCGCGATGGATGCGGCGGTAGGCGAGGCGGGTGCCGAGCACCGCCAGCGTGCAGCCGATCCAGATGGACAGCACCCAGGAGCGGTGGGTCGGCACCTTGAGCAGGAAGGCCAGGAAGGCGCCGCCGACGGTGCCGAGCGCGACGCCCTCGAGCACCAGCTTGAACTCGTCGACCGCGCTGACCAGGCGGCGGCCGTCGTACAGGCCGAGGCCGGCGAACAGCACCAGCCAGGTGGCAAGCGCCAGGGTGTTGAAGACGCCGGTGGCGCCGAGCGGGTTCACCAGCTCGGCGCGCACCAGCGTCTCCTGCAGGCGTCCGGCGACCACCAGGCCGAGCAGCAGCGCGCCCAGGTCGCCGCAGAGGCGCGAGGCGAGCAGCAGCCGGCGCGCGCCGCGTCGGGCGACGCGCGCCGGGATCCCCTGCCCGGTCGACCGGGGGGCTACCGCTTCGCTGCTTGCGCCCCCCGGACCCCCTTGGGCCAGGGACGGGACGTACTGCTCACGGACGGCCATGGCGGGACCGGTCTCCAGCTCGTCGCTCGCTGCGGACAGGGACGTCAGGGACGGACGGCTCCACGGCGGCGCCGGCTGATACCGGTCAGCACCAGCGCGCCGATGACGATCAGGGCGAGGCCGAGCGAGACGCCGGGCACGATGTTGGAGCGCCGCTCCGGCAGGCTCGACGTGGCGCCGCTGGCGACGGCGTTCGTCGCGACCACCTGCACGGTGGCCGCGCCGGCAACGGCGCCGTCACAGCGCGTCAGGAGCTGGTGGACGCCCGCAGGGGTGCCGCTCGGGATGGTCGCCTTGGCGCGGAAGATGCCGCCGCGCCGGTCGGGCGCCGCGAGCTGGATGCTGTGGTTGTCCAGGGAGGCGTCGGCGAGGCCGCCCTTGCAGCTTTGCGCGGAGAAGGCGATGGTGCGGCCGGCGACCACGGTGGAGCGTTCCACCCGCATGCCGCCGAGGCTGGCCTCCAGGCCGGGATACTCGACCACGTTGACGTTGCGCGTTCCGACCACGCGGCCGCCCACGCGGCACTGCGCGCTCACCGGGTGGGTGCCGAGCGAGATGTCCGACGGGATCTGTGCCGTGCCGCGGAAGAACCAGTTGCGGCGGGCGACCGTCTGTCCGATCAGGCGGTGCACGTCGATGCGGAAGTAGACGATCGTTCTCGGCAGGCAGCCCGAGCCCTGGAGACGGATGGTGTGGCCGCGGCCCGTGGTGGTCGGCGCGACCGTGAAGGCAGCGTGGCTGCGCGGCCAGACCCGGAAGCCTCCTATGGCGCGGAAGCGGCCGTCGCAGAACAGGTACATCCGGTGCGCGCTGGACCGCAGGGTGGTCGGCAGGCGCTTGACGAACGAGAAGTGGCCGGCGGAGCCGGTCAGGGTGAGGGCGAACAGGTGCCGGTCGATCTCGATGCGGGCGACCGCCCCGGTGCGCAGGCAGCTGCCCGAGACGAGCACCAGCTGGCCCGCGTAGGTGTTGCGCGGCGAGACGGTGATCTGCGCGTGCGGGTGGCTGGCCTGAGCGGCCGGTACGCCCAGCAAGCTGATACCGACCGCAACGGCGAGCGCGGCCAGGAGCCTTCGCATGCAGTTCCTCCTCGGATCGGGTTTCGTCCCGCCAAGAGCAGGCCGCGCGGCCCGCGCCTGCCGATCACTGCGAGTGCTGCCGCGGACGTTGCCGCGGCAGCCGGCACCCTAACGGAACGCTGGTCGGACGAACAACTCTATCGCCTTGAATTGCTCTAAGAGATCGAATTCCGTTTAGCTCCCGGGAAGTGGCGTTCGCCGGACACGCCGGATTCGCTCAGGTTGCCGGGACGAGCTCGAACGCGAGCGAGCGCTCCTGCTCGAGCGGGCCGGACCAGCTCGCGGTCGCGCCGGCGAGGTGCCCGCCCGCGGGTGCGGCGGCGAAGCGCCAGCCGGGCGGCCCGCCCACCGTCACCTGCACCTGGTCGGGGTGGATGGTGGCCTGCGGGCGCAGTAAGAGCCGGTAGCGGATGCGGTTGTCGCCGAGGACCTCGACGGCGTCCTTGCGCACCAGGTCGAAGCCGAGCGTGACCGCCTGCCTCGACGGGATGGCGACCGACTGGGACAGCGACAGGCCACCGAGCTCGGCCTGGGCCTCGACCCCGGCCGGGCGGCCGTCGACGGTCGCCCTGGCGAGGCCGTACGCCCCGGCCACGTACAGGGTCTGGTACTGGCTGTTCTGGCCCGGCCGGAAGCGGGCGTCGAACGGGCCGATGATGTAGCGCGGCAGGCCGGCGGCTGGGGCGCCGTTGCGCAGGGTGAGCGCGACGCTCGCCCGCGCGCCGCCGTCGGCCAGCAGGCGCACCTGGTAGCGCACGCTGCGCTGCAGGAAGGCGTCGAGCTTGTTGCCGGCGGTGTTGACGCCGACCTGCATCAGGTAGTCGCCGTCCGGCGGCGCTGCGGTGCTGCCGGCGATGCCGATGCCGAGCAGGGCGCGCTGGGCGTCCGCGTCGGTCGAGAAGAGCTGCAGGTGACGACCTTTCGCCGCCTTGGCGAGCCCCTTGATCAGCTCGACCGGGTGGCTCGGCAGGACCCTCCGGAAGGCGGCCATGGTCTGCCTGGCCACCTCCTCCAGGAAGCGCTTGCGGGCCTCGACGTCGCGCTCGTAGCGGACGTACGCCTTGACCAGGGTCTGGTCGGCCACGTTGTCGGCGTCCAGGCTGGTGCCGGCGACCGTGACCGGTCCGGCCACGCGCAGGATCTCGGCGACCGCCAGCGGGTCGATCGCGATCACCCCGTCGAGTCGCTCGCCGGTGGTCTGCTGGTACAGGCGCACCATGGTCTCGCCGACGGTCGGCAGGTCGGCCGGGATGTTCACCGCCCAGAAGGTGGAGCTGACCGGGAACCGCTCGTAGCGCTGGGGCAGGCCGGCGCCCAGCGCGACCCCGTCCCGCACGCGGTTGTCGAGCTCGGCGAACGGCGCCACGCGGCCGAGCCGCGGTCCGCCGGGGCTGGCTTCGAGGATGCCGTACTCGCCGATCAGCCCGCCGGTGCCGCGCAGCTCGGCCGGGTTCTGGAAGGCGAGGAAGTAGCGCGCCGACCCGGCCGGCCCCCACAGCCTCGCGGCCAGCCGCAGCCCCTGACCGGCCTGGAAGGCGGCCCGGCCGGCCGCCTCGTCGGCCGCCAGGAACTCGCGACGGGCGCCGCGGCTGGCCAGCAGCGGCTTGGTCCGCTGCACGCGGTCGTGCCCGCGCTCGAGGACGGCGTGCAGCCCGAGCAGCGCCTGGGACGCCCTGCCGAGCACGGCCGCGTCCGGCGGCCGGTGCTGCAAAGGCTCCAACCCGGTGACCGCCTCGCGGGTGGCCTGCACGGTCTCGCCCGCGCTGACCGCCACCTGCTGCGCCACGCGCAGGTCGCGGCCGAGGAACGGGAGCACGGCGACCATGCGGGCAGCGCCCCCGCTCAGCTCGACGCGGGCCTCCTCGGCATGGAAGGCGGCCCGGTCGATGAGCTCGAGCCGTTCGGCGAGCGGCCCGGCGGCGAAGCCGCCGGCACGGCTCAGCTCCGCCCGCGAGGCGGTCAGCTCCCGCTGCGCCGCCTTCGCCTGGCGGAGGGCCTGCAGCCCGAGCAGCGCGGTGACGAGGAGCGCGAGACAGCCGAGCGCGAACCAAATGCGTTGCTTCATGGTTTGCCCCCCGAAAAGCGCCGGTTCTGCGAAGCATGGCTTGGTCGAACGGGAGACGTTAGCGCAACCGCGCTAGCAAATGCGGGCGCCGCGTGTTCGCTCGTCGATGGTCGATAGGTGAGGATCCCCACCTCCGGCCACATTCGTCCGCCATTTGCTCATCAATCACTCACAGAATTGACCCACGGAGTGGCGTTCGGACAAGATTCCCCCGCTCCGCCAGCCCGCCCGGTGACGTGACGCGGGACGCCGGAGTCGCTCGTCGCAGCCATTGAGGAACTGCGAGGTTCGCATGGTCGAGCAGGTGAGGGCGTTGCCCGCGTCCGCCGTGCCGGTCGATCCGTCGTTCTCCGGGGCATTCGGCTCGACCAGCCTGCGCGCGCACGCCTTGCTGCGGGCGACCCGACCGCGCCAGTGGCCCAAGAACCTACTCGTCCTCGCCGCCCCTGCGGCCGCCGGAATTGCCTCGCAGCCGGCGACGCTGGCGCGAATTTCGGCGTCGTTCGCCGCGTTCTCCTTGGTGGCCGCCGCCGCGTACCTGTTCAACGACCTGGCGGACCGGAACGAGGATCGCCTGCACCCGGGCAAATGCGGTCGGCCGATTGCCAGCGGCCTGGTCACGCCCCTGCTGGCCGCCGCATCCGCGGCGACGTTCGCGGTTGCCGGGCTCTCCGCCGGAGTGATCCTGTCGCCGCGGTTCGCCGCCGCCCTCGCGGTCTACCTGGCGCTGACCACCGCCTACAGCTTGGGGTTGCGGCGGGTCGCCGTCGTCGAGCTGGGCGTGGTGGCCAGCGGCTTCGTCATCCGGGTGGTCGCCGGTGGCCTCGTCACCGACGTCCCGATCTCCCAGTGGCTGCTGATCGTGGTCTCGTTCGGTGCGCTGTTCGTGGTCGCCGGCAAGCGCTACGGCGATCTCGTGACGCTCGACGGCGACCCCTCACGCGTTCGCGTTGCCCTGAGCGCGTACACGATCGGCTACCTCCGCTTCGTCGTGGCGCTCGCCGCGGCCGTCATGCTCATCGCCTACTGCCTGTGGGCATTCACCGTCGGTGTGCACCACGGCGTGCTCGCCGAGCTGTCCGTGGTCCCCCTGACCCTTGGCGTACTCCGCTACGGGCTGCTGCTGGAAACCGGAAACGGTGGCACGCCAGAGGAGATCCTGCTCCGCGACCGGGCGCTGCTGTTCCTCAGCCTCGTCTGGGCGGTGGTCTACGGGCTTGGTATCTATCTTGCTGCCTAGCGGCGCGGGGCCGCGTGTGACCACGCTGCGCGGCTGGGGGCTGGCAACCGCCAGCCGCGCGACGGTCGAGCAGCCGACTTCGCCGGATGGTGTCGCCGAGAAGCTCGCGTCCACCGGCCGGCGGGGGGTGATCGCCCGCGGGCTCGGACGGAGCTATGGGGACGCCGCGCAGAACGCCGGGGGGCAGGTGCTCTCCATGACCGGGCTCGGCCGCGTGCGCGCCTTCGACCCGGCGACCGGCGTCGTCGTGGTCGAGGCCGGGTGCAGCATCGCGCGGCTGCTACGGCTGGTGGTGCCGGCCGGATGGTGGCTGCCCGCCGCTCCCGGAACCCGCTTCGTCACCCTCGGCGGGGCGGTCGCGAACGACGTCCACGGCAAGGCACACCGCCGGGAGGGGAGCATCAGGCATGCCGTCCGCTCGTTGGAGCTGCTGACACCGGCTCGAGGGGTGGTCATGGTGACGCCCGAGGCGACGCCGGAGCTGTTCTCGGCGACGTTGGGCGGGCTCGGGCTGACCGGCATCGTCCTGACGGTCACCCTGCAGCTCCGACGGATCGAGACGTCGTGGATGCGGATCCGCACCGAGCGCGCCGCCGACCTGAGCGACGCGCTGGACCGTATGGCACCGGACGACCCGGCGCCGTACACGGTCGCTTGGGTCGACTGCCTGGCGACGCGGAAGAGCCTCGGCCGTTCGGTGCTCACCAGGGCCGACCATGCCAGGCTGGAGGATCTGCCCGCGGCGCATTCGCGCCGGCCCCTACGGTTCACGCCACGGCAGTGGCTCACGATTCCGCCGGGCGTGCCCGACGGCGTTCTCGGCCGCCGGGTCGCGATCGCCTTCAACCAGGCGAAATTCGCCCGGCCGTCCACAGCGAGGACCGAGCGGCTGGTTCCGCTCGCCAATTGCTTCTGGCCGCTCGATGCCGTCCGCGGCTGGAACCGGCTCTACGGGCCGAGCGGGTTCGTCCAATACCAGTTCGCGGTCCCCGACGGCGCCGAGGCGGTCCTCGAGCAGGTGGTCGGATCCCTGACCCGCGCCCGCTGCCCCTCCTTCCTCTGCGTGCTGAAGCGGCTCGGGACAGGAGCGGGCATGCTCTCCTTCCCGCTTCCAGGGTGGACCCTGGCAGTCGACCTCCCCGCAGGCCGGCCTGGCCTGCGTCGCCTGCTCGACGGCTTCGACGAACTGGTCGCCGAGGCGGGTGGGAGGGTTTACCTGGCCAAGGACGCCCGGCTCCGCCGCGGCCCGTTCGAGGCCATGTACCCGGAGCTCGGAGCGTGGCTGCGGGTCCGCGAGCGCGTGGACCCGTGCGGGACGCTCCGGTCCGACCTCGGCCGGCGGCTCGGGCTGGACGACCCGTCGACGGCCGCTGCGGGCCGGACGTCCGCGCTCGTCACGGCGGGAGGCCTGGATGCGTGACGGGCTTGGACGTCTGCAGTCGGTGCTCGTCCTCGGAGGCGCGTCCGACATCGCCCTGGCCACCGTCCGTGCCCTCGTGGCGGACGGGACCGAGCGCGTGATCCTGGCGACCCGCGAGCCGGTCCGGCTCGGGGGAGAGGTGGACGCCCTGCGCGACCTCGGCGCATCGACCGTCGAGCTGATGGAGTTCGACGCTGGCGAGCTGGACGGGCACGAGGCGTTCGTCGAGCAGGCCTTCGCGGCCGGCGACTTCGACCTGGTGCTGGTCGCCTTCGGGGTGCTCGGCCCCGACCGGCGTGAGCAGCGGGACCGCGTCGCCGCGCTGGAAGTCATGCGGGTCAACCTCGTAGGGGCGGTCTCGGTGCTGCTGCCGGTCGCCGCCTGCCTGCAGCGGCAGGGCCACGGCAGCCTCGCCGTGCTCACCTCCGTCGCCGGCGAGCGGGCACGCGCCTCCAACTTCGTCTACGGCGCCTCCAAGGCCGGCCTCGACACCTTTTGCCAGGGACTCGGCGACGCGTTGGTGGGTTCCGGCGTCCACGTGATGGTGATCCGGCCGGGCTTCGTGAAGACCAAGATGACCGCGGGCCGGCCGGCGCAGCCGTTGGCGACCACGCCGGAGGCGGTGGCCGCGGCCACCGTCGAGGGGCTCCGCGACCGCGCCCACACCATCTGGGTGCCGGCTGCGATGCGCTGGGCGATGGGAGGGCTCCGCCTGATTCCCCGGCCACTCTTCCGTCGCCTGCCGATCTGATGCGACGGCAGGGACCGGCAGTGGCACCGGACGCATGGATCGCCGTGGTCGCCGGCGTCACCGCCGCTGTCGGCGCGTTCGGCCTCGCCAAGCCCTACCTCGCCTACGACTCCGGGATCACCGCCTCCGCGGCAACCTTCATGCTGCACGGACGGCTCCCGTACCGCGACTTCGGGCTCCTCTACGGCCCGGCCGCCGGCTGGCTCGCCATGCTGCCGACGGCCCTGCTCGGGCCGAACCTCCTGGCGCTGCGGCTGCTCGGCCTGCTGGTGGTCGTCGGCCAGGCCGTCGTGGGCTACCTGCTGGTGCGCCGTGTCGTAGCGCCGCTTCCAGCGGCCGTGGTCTCGGTCGTCGGGGCGCTGGCCCTGGTCGCGTTCAACCTCCTCGACCTACCGGCGTGGTCCCTGGCGCTGCTCGCGGCGACGGGCGCGCTGCTGCTGGCAAGCGGTGAGGCCCACGGGGTGCTGTGGCGCGCTGGGGCGCTGGCGGGACTGGCCTTCCTGTTCCGGCTGGACGTTGGAGGCTACGTGCTGCTGTCGTTGCTCGTCGGCACCCGTAAGGTCCGACCGGCGCTCGCCTTCACTGCGGTCGTCCTGCCCTTCGCGGCCTGGCTGCTCGCCACCGTCCCGCTGCAGGACCTGACGAGGCAGCTGCTCTGGTACCCGCTCGTCGGGCAGAAGCGGTACCACGACACGCCGCTGCCGGCCGTCCTGGACGCGGCCGGGTTCCACCCCAGAGGGCTGCTGGAGGTGCAGGTGCACCTGGCGGCTCTGCTGGTCGTGGCGCTGGCCGGGGTCGGGATCTGGAGACGGTCGAGGCTGCGGCCGGGCGTGGCGCCGCTGCTGCTGTGCTTCGCCGCCCTCTGCCTCCTGCAGGACCTCTCGGCGACCGACGTGTGGCACCTCGGCCAGGCGCTCCCTCCGGTGCTGCTGCTCCTGGGCGTCTGGCTGTTCCCGGCTGGCCGACCGGTCTCGAAGACGACCGCCGCACTCGTCGTCCCGCTTGCCCTGCCCCTGCTGGCGCTGATGGTCCACGACGGCGCGTGGAAGGGACCGTTCGCCGCCTACGACCGGCAGATCGAGGCGGCAGCCCGCCTGGTGCGCGGCGCCACCGCCGCTGGTGAGCCGATCTTCGTTGGCGAGGCGCATCACCGCTTCACCTTCACTGATCCGCTGATCGTGTACTACCTCGCGGACCGGCCGGCGGGCGTTCGCGACACGTTGTTCCTTCCGGGGCTGACCAACACCGCGCGGGTGCAGCGGCGCATGGTCGCGGACCTGGAGCGCAGCCAGACGCGGTACCTCGTCCTCGACGAACGGTTCGCCGACGTCTTCGAGCCTTCCAACGACAGCCGCATCCCCGGCGCCACCGTCCTCGACCGCTACGTCACGGCGAACTTCGAGGTCTTGGACGACCTCGGCGACGTCAGAGTGCTGCGCCGCCATGGCAGCTGAGGGGCGCATGGCCCGGGCGACGAGGAACGGCGAGGCCGTCGGGCAGGTCCACGTCGCGCTGGACGTTCGGGTCCTGCAGCAGGCCCTGATCAACTCGCCGCACGGCGGTCTCGGGGGTCCGGGCCGCTACGCCTACCAGTTGCTCGACGAGCTGCGACGCCATGACGACGTGGAATGCACTCTGCTGCTGCACCACGGCCCCGTCCCGAGCCGGCTCGCCGAGCTGGTCTCGGCCACCAAGCGGTTCCGTCTCCGCCGGGTCGGCCTCGGGGGATGGCTGCCGCAGCACCTGGTCAACGGCCGCGCGACGCCGCTCGTCGCCGCGATGGAAGCCGCGCCGCTCGATCGCCGGATCCGCTCGCTGCGACCCGAGGTCGTCCACATCGTGGACCAGCCACCGCCGCGGCTGCGCACCCGGCCGAGGATCGTGACCCTTCACGATCTCGGCCCCTTTGGTGGCGGCGCCAACGAGGTCGGAACCGCGGCCCCAGGCGCGCTGGCCCGATCCGGCCTGGCAGCCGTCCGCTCCGCCGATGTGGTGGTCTGTGTCTCCGAAGCCACCCGTGCCGACGCCGTGCGGGTGCTCGGCGTCGCGCCAGACCGGCTGGAGGTGGTCCTCCCAGGCGTCGAGGGCCGGCGCTTCTCGCCCGGCCCGACCGAAGGCATCCGGCGGGAGCTCGGACTGCCCGAGCGGGCCCGCTACTTTCTGCACGTCGGGGTGCTGCGCGAGCGCAAGAACCCCGACGGCCTGCTGCGCGCCTTCCGGGAGCTGGCCGACGCGCACGAGGAGCTGCGGCTGGTGTGCGCCGGGCCCTACCAGACCTCACCCGAGGCGAGCAGAAGGGTGACCGCGCTGGCGGCCCGGCTGGGGATCGGCTCCCGCGTCCACCTCGCCGTCGACCTCGACGACCAGGCGCTGGTGCGCGCCTACAGGGGCTCGCTGGGGCTGGTGTTCCCATCGCTGTACGAGGGCTTCGGCTTCCCCGTGGTCGAGGCATTGTCCTGCGGCGTCCCGGTGGTTGCCGGAGACAACTCGTCGTTGCCGGAGGTCGGTGGGGACCTTGCGGTGCTGGTCGACGCGCGCGACCACGCCGCGATCGCCGCGGGGATGGCCCGCGTGCTCGACGACGAGCCGCTGGGCGCGAGGGTGCGGGCGCTCGGTCCGGAGTGGGCGCGCCGCTTCTCGTGGCGGGCGGCCGTAGACCGCTTCCACGACCTGTACCTGGAGCTCTCCGAACGGAGGACCTGATGAAGGTGGACTCCTACTACGAGGAATACTGGTCGGACGAGGGCTACCGGCCACTCGGCACGCCGACACCCTGCCTTCGGCGGCTGGTGGAGACGCACGTGCCGGCAGGCGCTCGCGTGCTGGACGTTGGCTGCGGCGACGGGGGGACCGCCGGGCAGGTCCTCCTGGAGCAAGGCTGCGAGTACGCCGGCGTCGACATCTCCGAGAACGCCGTCCGCCATGCCCGCGAACGAGGCTTCGACGCGAGGCTGGTCGACGACGCCGCGTCACTGCCGTTCGAACCGGACTCGTTCGACGCGGTCCTTGCGATCGAGGTGCTCGAGCACCTCTTTCTCCCGCACTTGGTCGTGGCCGAGGTTCATCGCGTGCTGAAGCCGAAGGGGATCTTCGTCCTCTCGGTCCCGAACGTGACCTACTGGCGCAGACGGCTCGACCTCGCCATCTTGGGACGCTGGAATCCGTTCGGCGACGACCTCTCAGTGGAGCAGCCATGGCGGGATCCCCATATCAGGTTCTTCAACCCCGCGTCGATGCGGCGCCTGCTCACGCTGGCAGGGTTTCGGCACGTGAAGGTGAACGGCCACGGTGGCGCGCTGCTGCGCGACATCCCGGCGGCTCGGCGCCTGTCGCGTGGAGAAGCCAGCCGCCTGTACCGAGCCGCCGAGAGACGAGCTCCGGCGCTGCTCGCGGCACGGGTCGAAGGGATTGCCGTCAAGGGCTGAAGGCCCACCGGGCGGCAGGGTGCCCGGACTACCCCGCGGGCGGATAGGGGCGGTGGTCGAGGCCGACAGGGCAGGTCAGGGCATCGACCGTGCCGGTGACGCGGGCGGGGTTGCCGCCCGCGACCGCGCGGGCGGGCACGTCGCGGGTCACCACCGAGCCGGCGCCGACCAGCGCGTCCTCGCCGATCACCACGCCGGGCAGCACGGTGACGTTGGCGCCGAGCTTGGCCCGGCGGCCGACGCGCACGCCGCGCATGCAGGCGCTCACCTCCGGGCAGCGGGGCAGCGGGGCGTTGGTCAGCACCACCCGAGGGCCCAGCCAGCAGTCGTCCTCCAGCACCGACAGCTCGGGCACGAACACCCCGGTGTGCAGCCGCACCCGGTGGCCGATGCGGACATGGTGCTCGAGCACCGACCCTGACCCGACGGAGACGTCGTCGCCGATCTCGTTGTCCTCGCGCAGCAGCACGCCGTGGCCGGTCTGGAAGCGGTCGCCGACGCGGTTGCCCGCGTAGATCACCGTGTGCGAGCGCAGCAGCGCGTCCACGCCGATCACGGTCGGGGCCGGGTCGCCGGCGGTGCCGGCCGGCGCCTCGCCGAGCAGGCAGAACTCGCCGACGCGCGCGCCGGCGCCGAGGCGCACCCCCGGCAGGACGCGGGCGCTGGCCGCCACGCCCTCGTCAGCGCGCCGCCCCATCACCGTCCCGGTCCCAGTCGGCCGGCACGGCGACCTGCTGGCCGCCCTTGTCCAGCGACTGCTGGGCCGCCTCGAGGGTGGCCACCACGCGCACGCCGTTCCAGCCGTCGGTGCGCGGCCTCGCCCCGGTGGCCACGCACTCCAGGAAGTGGTCGAGCTCCAGCGCCAGCGGCTCGGTCAGGTCGGTGCGGGGCACGTGCAGGTCGCCGGCGCGCAGCCGGAACTGGTACTCGCCGAACTCGCCCACCCCGACCGGGTCGGCGCCCTTGTCGTAGACCCGCAGCTTGGCCTCGGAATCCAGATCGTCGAAGACCACCATGCGGCGCGAGCCGACCACGGTGGTGCGCCGCAGCTTGGACGGGTCCAGCCAGGAGACGTGCAGGTGGGCCAGGACGCCGCCGTCGTAGCCGAGGGTGGCGAAGACCACGTCCTCCACGTCGGTGTGCAGGTAGCGGGCGCCCTTGGCCGCCACCCAGCGGGGCGCCGCGCCGACCAGGTAGTTGGCGATCGAGACGTCGTGCGGGCCGATCGACCAGAGCGCGTTGATGTCGCGCTGGATGCGGCCGAGGTTCACCCGCTGGGAGTGCAGGTAGTACAGCTCGCCGAGGTCACCGGCCTGCAGCAGGGCGCGCATCTTGGCCACCGCCGGGTTGTACTCGAAGGTGTGCCCGACCAGCAGCACCAGCCCGCTCGCGCTGGCCTGCTCTGCCAGGGCGACCGCGTCCGCGGTCGACAGCGCCAGCGGCTTCTCCACCAGCACGTGCTTGCCGGCGCGCAGCGCCCGCCCGGCCAGCTCCGCGTGGGTGCGCGCGGGCGAGGCGATCACCAGCGCGTCGATCGTGTCGTCCGCCAGCAACTCGTCGGCGTCGCGGCAGGTCCGCACCCATGGGTAGCGGTGGCCGACCTCGGCGAGCCGGGCGGGGTCGGGGTCGACGCACGCCGTCCACGCCACGCCGAGCTGCAGGTGCAGGTTGCGGGCCAGGTTCGGGCCCCAGTAGCCGTAGCCGAGCAGGGCGACCCGCACGCCCCGGGCCGGCATCGTCGTCTCTCCGCGCTCCACCATGGCGCCCAATCCTACTCATGCGACCATGCGGGCGCTGCGCGCTACCCGGCGGACACCACCGCCGGCGGCTCAGTACTACGCGGTGCTGACCAGGTCGCGGCGGCGGAAGCCGGCCAGCCCGGCGGCGGCGAGCACCACGGCGATGCCGAGCAGCCAGGCCAGGGGCGTGGCGGAGACGTCGGCGCCCGGGACCTTGGGGATGTGGCTGAACGGAGCGACGTCCAGCAGCCAGTGGCTGAGCCGCAGCAGCGGGCCGATCAGGACCAGGAACGCGGACACCGCCAGCGCCGCCCAGCTCACCGAGGCGAGCCGGGGCAGCAGGCCGAACAGCGCCATCGCGATGCCGGACAGGACCAGGACCGCGGGCACCTGCACCAGCGCGCCGGCCAGCACGCGCGGCACTTCGCCGCCAACGTCGCCGACGACCAGCCCGTAGACCAGCCCCTCGGCCAGGCCCGCCACCAGCAGCGCGAGCGCCGGGCCGAGCAGCCCGAAGAGCAGGTGGCTGAAGGCCCACCGCACCCGGCCGACCGAGGTGGCCAGGACCGGCTCGGCGCGCAGGCCCTCCTCCTCGGTGCGCAGCCGCAGCGTGGCCTGGATCGCGTAGCCGGCGGCCGCCAGCGCGAAGATCACCATCGCCCCGGCGATGTAGGCGTCGGACAGCACCTTCTCGCCGCCCAGCCGTTCGAGCATGTCCTTGAGCTGTGCGCTCTCGCTGGCCATGTTCTTGACGCTGTCGGCGACGCTGCCGATCAGCGCGCCCATGAGGGCGAGCCCGGCGGTCCAGGCAATCAGGGCGGTGCGGTGCAGCCGCCAGGCGAGGGCGAGCGGGCTGCGCAGCCCCGCTGCCGCCGTGGCCGGGCCGAGCCGTGCCGCCATCACGCCGGCGCCGACGTCGCGCCGTGCCAGCAGCGCGAAGGCCACCGTGGCCAGCAGCACCACGAGCGCCACCACCAGGGCGAAGACCCACCAGCGCTCGTCGGCGTAGGAGCGGGTCTGCTGCGCCCAGCCGATCGGGGACAGCCAGGACAGCCACCCCACCCCGCTGTCGCTGCCGCCGGTGTCGCCGGCGGCGCGCAGCATGTAGGCGACGCCAAGGGCACCGAGCGCGATGCCCCTTGCGCCTCCGGCACCGTCGGTGAGCTGGGCGGCCACGGCCCCGACCGCGGCGAACATCCAGCCGGCGGCCGCCACCGACAGGCCGTACGCGACCGAGCCGGTGGCCGGCAGCCCGAGGCCGACCATCCCGGCCGCGAGCACCGCGCCGAGCACCAGGTCGGCGGCGAGCGTGACCAGCAGCGCCGCGGTCAGCGGCGCGTTGCGGCCCACCACGGTCGAGCCGAGCAGCTCGCGGCGTCCCGCCTCCTCGTCGCTGCGGGTGTGGCGGATGACGGTGAGCAGGCTCGCCAGGCCCACCACGGTGAAGACCAGCCCGGCCCGCCAGGCGGTGATGGCGCCGAGGGTGGCGCCGAACACCGGCCCGAGCATGGCGAGCAGCCCCGGGGTGCCCGTGATCGTCCCGTAGAGCTCCCGGAGCGCCGCCGGTGTGTCGTAGAACTGGTTGATGCCTGCCGCCGTCTCGATCGGGAGGAGGGCCAGCACCAGGACCCAGAGCGGCAGCAGGAAGCGGTCCCGCCGCAGGATCAGGCGGATCAGGCCGCGGGTGCCTGCCAGGGTGGTCATCGCGCCACCTCCTGGCGGCGGCCGTTGCCACTGGCGGCTGGCTCATCGGCCTGGTAGTGCCGCAGGAACAGCTCTTCGAGGGTGGGCGGCCGGCTGGTCAGGGTGCGCACGCCCGCGGCGGTGAGCTGGCGCAGCACGCCGTCGAGCTTGTCGCTGTCCACCTGGAGGTGGACCCGGGTGCCGTCGAGCTGCAGGTCGTGGACGCCGGGCAGCTCGGCGAGGCCGGTCGGCGGGCCGCTCAGCTCGGCCGAGATCGAGGTGCGGGTCAGGTGGCGCAGCTCGGCCAGGGTCCCGGACTCGACCACGCGCCCGGCACGGATGATGCTCACCCGCTCGCACAGCGCCTCGACCTCGGCGAGGATGTGGCTGGACAACAGGACCGTGCGGCCGCCCGAGCGCTCCTGGCTGATGATCTCGCGGAAGGCGGCCTCCATCAGCGGGTCGAGGCCGGCGGTCGGCTCGTCGAGCAGCAGCAGCTCCACGTCGGAGGCGAGCGCGGCGATCAGGGCGACCTTCTGCCGGTTGCCCTTGGAGTAGGTGCGGGCCTTCTTGCGCGGGTCGAGGTCGAAGCGCTCCAGCAGCTCCGTGCGGCGCTTGGGGTCGAGCCCGCCGCGCAGGCGGCCGAGCAGGTCGATCACCTCGCCGCCGGAGAGGCTCGGCCACAGGGTGACGTCGCCTGGCACGTAGGCCAGGCGGCGGTGCAGCCCGGTGGCGTCGCGCCAGGGATCGCCACCGAGCAGCCGGGCCTCGCCGGCGTCGGCGCGCAGCAGGCCGAGCAGGACGCGGATGGTCGTGGTCTTCCCGGCGCCGTTGGGCCCGAGGAAGCCGTGGACCTCGCCGGTGTTGACGGTCAGGTCGAGACCGTCGAGCGCGCGTGTCGGGCCGAACGTCTTCACCAGGCCGGACACTGCGATGGCAGGAGTAGCTGTCATAGTGCTTCACACGCTACACTCACTTCACAGAGTTGTGAAGTGTCAAACATGTATAAGCTATCTACCTGTGCACCAACAGCGAGAGGATGCGCGCGTGGCTGAGGGGGACCATACCGGGCGCGACGACGAGGCCGTACGACGGTTCGTCGAACGGTTCGCGCTCGACCTGGTGGAGGCGGGCATGACCCGCATGCCCGCGCGGGTGTTCGCCGCGATCATCATCGCCGACGACGGCCGGCTCACCGCCGCCGAGCTGGCCGAGCGGCTGCACGTCAGCCCGGCGGCGATCTCCGGCGCCGTGCGCTACCTCGCGCAGGTCCGCATGGTGGCGCGTGACCGTGAGCCGGGGGAGCGTCGCGACCACTACCGGGTCACCACCGAGACCTGGTACGAGGCGGTCGCCCAGCGCGACCAGATCCTCGCCCGCTGGGAGGACGACCTGGAGGAGGGGGTCAAGGCCGTCGGGCCGGACTCGCCCGCGGGCACGCGGCTGGAGGAGACCCGCCAGTTCTTCGAGTTCCTCAGGCACGAGATCCCACGGACGATGGCCAAGTGGCGGGAGCAGCGCGCGGCGGACCAGGCCGGCTGACGGCTGGACGCCGTCAGCCAGGCGTCGCCGCGGCCCGCCAGCGCTCGGGCACGCCGGCTGAGCGGCTGACGTTCCCGCGGCGCTCCAGCACGATCAGGTGGGCCTGGGCCTCGCCGAGGGCGGCACGGCGCAGCCACCCGGCCAGCTGCTGCCACGGCCGTGACCAGTGCAGCCGCTCGGCCACCTCCCAGACGGTGTCCGCCCCGGCCGCGACCACCCCCAAGGCCTCGCCGAGCCGCTCCTCGTGGTGCGCGGCGAGCGCGTCGAGCCGGCCGCCAAGGTCGTCGAAGCGCCACTCGTGCCCCGGCAGGGCCGCCGCGCCGGCGTACGCCTGCAGCTGCTTGAGCGAGGCGAGGTAGTCGCCGAGCGGGTCCTCGGTCGACTGCGGGTGGAACGAGATGTTCGGGCTGATCCGGGGGAGCACGTGGTCGCCGGTGAGCAGCACCCCGGTGCGCTCCTCGTGGAAGCAGAGGTGCCCGGGCGTGTGCCCAGGCGTGTGCACCGCCACCAGCTCCCAGCCGGGCACCTCCGGCCGGTCGCCGTCCTCCAACAGCACGTCAGGCCGGGCCGCGACCACGAAGCGGCGCATCAGCATGCTCACGCCCTGCAGCTCCTCGACCGCGGACTCGGGCGCGCCGGCGGCCCGCAGCCACGTACCGGTCCGCTCCAGCAGCTCGTCCACGTCCTCGTAGCGGTCGGGGATCAGCGCCGCGTCGGCCGGGTGGAGCGCGATCCACGCGCCCGACGCCTCGCGCACCCGCCCGGCCAGCCCGTAGTGGTCCGGGTGGATGTGGGTCACCAGCACGCCGCGCACGTCGGCGAGACGGGCGCCGAGCCGGCCCAGCCCGGCCTCCAGTGCCGCCTGCGACTCGGGCGCGTACCACCCCGGGTCGACCAGCACCACGCCACCGGAGACCTCGAAGGCGTAGCAGAGCACGTGCGGCAGCGGGCTGGACGGGATCGGCACCGGCAGGCTCCACAGTCCCGGCCGCACCTCCTCGACCGGTGGCGGGCTGCCCGCCTCCCGCGCAGCGCCCATCGGGCATCCTCCTGTTCCGCTCGCTCACCGTGGTGGCGGCAAGCCTACCGGCAGGACGCCGCGCCCCACAGCCGTCGAGCCTCCTCAGTGGTCGCACAGGGCGACGTCGATGGCGCTGCGGATGTCCCGCAGGATGGTGGGGGTGGGCACGATCCGGGCGAGGGTGAGCGACAGGGCGACCTGGCGGCCGTCGGGCGTGGTCCAGGCACGGGTCGCGAACCCGTGGATGTCGCCGCCGTGGCCCCAGGCGGTCCCGCCGCACGACAGGGGCAGCCGCTCCAGCCCGAGGCCGTAGCTGGCGCCCGGGTACTGGTCCCAGTCCTGCTCGGCGGGCACGGCACGGGTCATCTCGGCGAGCTGGGCCGGTGGCAGGAGCCGGCCGCCGAGCAGTCCCGCGAAGAACCGGTCGATGTCGCTGGTGGTGGACACCATCTCGCCCGCGGCCCACGACCAGGACGGGTTGATGCGGGTGATGTCGACCAGCCGTTCGCCGCCGCCCTGGTCGACCGGGAGGTAGCCGTGCGCGTGCGGCCCGGGGATCTCCGCCGAGTCGCCGGGCACGACGGTGTGGCGCAGTCCTAGTGGCCGCAGGATCCGGCGGCCGATCTCGACCCCGTAGGGGTGCCCGGTGACCCGCTCGATCAGCAGGCCGGCAAGGAGGTAGTTGGTGTTGGAGTACGACCACCGCGCGCCCGGCGCGAACAGCGGCGGGTGGGCAAGCGCCAGCGCCAGGAGCTGGCGCGGCCGGTAGTGGCGGAACCGGTCCTGGACGAACTGCTCGCCCATGAGGGGCAGGTCGTCGACGTAGTCGGGCAGGCCGCTGGTGTGCTGCAGCAGCTCGCGGACGGTGACCGTGCGGCCGTCGTTGCCGTTGCCGGCGACCAGGCCGGGCAGGTAGCGCCCGATCGGGGCGTCCAGCCGCACACGGTGCTCGGCGGCCAGTTGCAGCACCACGGTGGCCACGAAGGTCTTGGTGACGCTGCCGATGCGGAAGCGGCCGCGGAGCGGCACGGGCCGGCGGCTGCCGAGCTCCGCCACGCCGCTGCGGCCGGTCCAGCGGCCTCCGTGGGCGCCGCGCACCTCGACCAGCGCTCCGGGGAAACCGTCCTGGCCGGTGAGGACGTCGAGCGCGTGCTGCACCCGTGGGTGACCGTGGTGCGCTGCCACCCTCGGCCCGGCGGGCTGGCTCGCTCGGCCGGCGGGGGCGAGGGCGCCGCCGACCAGGGCGAGGGCCACCGCGGGCGCCGCCCAGGCGAGCCGCCGCCGGCGCGGGCTGCCGGTCGGGGACGTGCCCCTCGGCACGGGATTGCGGTGCAGCCAGCGAGATGGGAGTTGCACGGCGAGCCTCCTATCGGTTCGGAACCGGGTGCCGTCAGCCTGCTCGCCTGGCGGCCGCCTGCCGTCGGCGGATGGGACGATCCGGCCCCATCGCGTGGCTGCGACCAAGGAAGGACGGCCGTCCTCCCTTCGGACGATTGCCGCAGGCCAACGGGCTGCTAGGCTCGGTGGGCCCTGCCACCGTCACGGGACGTGCCGCGCTTTGACCGAGGTGCTCCGCGTGCTCGCGCGCCGGCTCCAAGCGATCCTGAGACCGGCGCTGGTCGACGCGCTGCTGGCGGCCGGCCTCAGCGCCCTGGTGGCCGCGAGCGCCGTCCACCCAGCGCCCGGGTTCCGCTCCGGCGGACCGCTGGGGCTGGCGCTCGCGGTCCTGATGGCAGGCCCGCTGGCCTGGCGCCGTACCCACCCGTGGGCGGTGCTCACCGTCACGCTGGCGGGCTTCGCCGCGTCGAGCCTGCTCGGCTTCGGCGGCGCCGCCAGCGTCGGGCCCGTTGGCAGCCTGGTCGCCCTGTACACCGTGGCGCTGCAGGCGCCGGCCCGTCGCTCCCTGGTGGGGCTCGGAGTCGCCCAGGTCGTTGCCGTCGGCGCCGCCGTCGCCCTTGCCGGCCACTCCGGTGAGCCGGTCCGGATCGACCTGGTCGCCACGGTGCTCGGACTGGTCGCCGCTGCCTGGGGGCTCGGCGCCGGGCACCGCCGGCTGCGCCACGATGCCCGCCGCCTCGCGGAGGTCGCCGGGCAGCTGCGCCGGCAGCAAGAGGCCAACGCGCACCACGCCGTCCTGGCCGAACGCGCCCGCATCGCCCGCGAGCTGCACGACGTCGTCGCGCACCACATCAGCGTGATCGCGGTGCAGGCCAACGCCACCAGAGCCCTGCTCCGCGCCAGCCCCGCCGAGGCCGATGCCGGGCTGCGCTTCATCCACACCACCAGCCGGGAGGCGCTCGGCGAGATGCGCCGGCTGATCGGCATCCTCGAGCGGGGCAGCCCAGCATCCGACGAGCTCGCGCCACAGCCATCCGTCGCGCAGCTGGCCACCCTCGTCGAGCGCGCCAACCAGGCCGGCCTGCCGGCGACGCTGGTGGTGGAGGGCGAGCCCAGGCCGCTGCCGGCCGGGCTGGACCTGTCCGCCTACCGGATCGTGCAGGAGGCGCTCACCAACGCGATGAGGCACGCGGGTCCGGCGCAGGCCACCGTCACGATCCGCTACGCCCGCGACCGCTTCGACGTCCAGGTCGTCGATGACGGCCACGGCCATTCCGAGGTGCCCGGCGCGGCGGCGCGTGGCCATGGCCTGCTCGGCATGCGCGAGCGCGTCGCCATGTTCGGCGGGCAGTTCCAGGCAGGCCCGCGGCCGGCCGGCGGCTTCCAGGTCGTCGCCGTCCTCCCCACGACCGCCCGGCCACGCGAGCCAGGGGCATGAGCGGCATGATCCGGGTGCTGCTCGCCGATGACCAGACGATGCTGCGCGCGGGCCTGCGCACCATCCTCGACGCCTGCGACGGCATCGCCGTCGTCGGCGAGGCGGCCGACGGGCGCCAGGCCGTCGAGGCCGCGCAGCGGCTGCGCCCAGACGTCGTGCTGATGGACGTGCGCATGCCGGGCATGGACGGCCTTCAGGCGGCGCGCCAGCTCGCCGCCCTCGACCTGGACCCACCGGTGCGCGTGCTGGTGCTGACGACCTTCGACCTCGACGAGTACGTCTATGCGGCGCTACGCGCCGGCGCCGGCGGCTTCGTGCTGAAGGACGCCCCGCCCGAGGAGCTGGTCCACGCGATCCGCGTGGTGGCGACCGGGGACGGCATGCTGGCCCCATCGGTCACCAGGCGGCTCATCCGGGCGTTCGCCGCCCAGCTCCCCCGTCTGCCCGGCGAGGCCACCGCGGCGACCGAGCCGGCACGCCAGGACCAGCTCACCGAACGCGAGCTCGAGGTCCTCAAGCTGCTGGCTCGGGGCCTCACCAACATGGAGATCGCCGAGTCCCTGATCGTCGGCGAGACGACCGTCAAGACCCACGTCGGCCGCATCCTCTCCAAGCTGGGGCTGCACAACCGGGTCCAGGCCGCCGTGCTGGCCTACGAGACCGGCCTGGTCCAGCTCGGCGCGGACCAGTAGGCGGGCGGCACGGTTCCGGGGCCTCAGCTCATTAGAATGAGGACGCCGCGCCGCCGATGGTGCAGGCCTCGCGCGCTTCAGGCGAGCGGGCCCGACGGCCGCGGCCGAGGTACCGAGGAGGCTCCGGCATGAGCGACGCGTACACACTCACCGAAGACCAGAAGCTGTTCCGCAAGGAATGGCGGCGGCTGTTCGAGGACAAGTTCACCGAGCGGGCGGTCGAGATCGACCGCACCGGAGAGTTCCCCTGGGACAACCTCCAGGTCCTCAGGGAGAGCGGCCTGCTCGGCATCAACATCCCCGAGGAGTACGGCGGCGGCGGGGCCGACTCCATCACCCACTGCCTGCTGGTCGAGGAGGTCGCCCGGGTCTGCGCCAGCACCTCCCTGATCCCGGCGGTCAACAAGCTCGGCACCCTGCCGATCCTGTTCGCCGGCGACGAGGAGCAGAAGCGGCGCTTCCTCGGCCGGGTCGCCGACGGCAGCGCGCTCATCTCCTACTGCCTCAGCGAGCCCGGCTCCGGCTCGGACGCCGCCGCGATGGCCTCCCGCGCGGTTCGAGACGGCGACGACTACGTCATCAACGGCACCAAGCGCTTCATCACCGGCGGCGGCGTGAGCAAGCTCTACGTCTACTACGCCGTCACCGACCCGGACGCCGGCTCCCGCGGCATCAGCGCGTTCGTGCTCGAGGACACCATGCCCGGCTTCCAGATCGGCAAGCACGAGGACAAGCTCGGCATCCGCGGCTCGCCCACCACCGAGGTGATCTGCAGCGACGTGCGCGTCCCGGCCGCCAACCGCCTTGGCGAGGAGGGCGGCGGCTTCAAGCTCGCGCTGCGCGCGCTCGACCACAGCCGCGTCACCATCGGCGCCCAGGCGGTCGGCATCGCCCAGGGCGCCCTTGACTACGCCCTCGGCTACACCAAGGAGCGCCAGCAGTTCGGCAGCCGCATCGCCGACTTCCAGGGCATCCAGTTCATGCTCGCCGACATGGCCATGCACGTCGAGGCCGCCCGCGGCCTGGTCTACGCCGCCGCGGCCAAGGCCGACCGCGGCGACCCCGACCTGACCTTCTCCTCGGCCGCGGCCAAGTGCTTCGCCTCCGACACCGCCATGCGCGTCACCACCGACGCGGTGCAGCTCCTCGGCGGCTACGGCTACGTGAAGGAATTCCCCGTGGAGCGAATGATGAGGGACGCAAAAATAACGCAAATCTATGAGGGGACGAATCAGATCTTGAGGGTCGTGATGTCCCGCCAGCTCCTCGGGCCCAAGCGGTGAGCTCGGACCGGGCGGAACCTCCTGGCGACCGCCTCGTCGGCCTGCGCGAGCAGGTCCACGAGGCGGCCCGGGAGGCCGCCGAGGGCGAGGCACCGGCCAGGCACCCGCGCGAGTCGGCGGTGACCCTCTCCCAGGCGATGGGCGTGACCCACGCCAACGTCATGGGCAACGTGCACGGCGGCGAGATCATGAAGCTGATCGACACCGCCGCCGGGATCGCCGCCAGCCGCCACGCCGGCGGGCCGGTGGTGACCGCCGCCCTGGACCAGATGAGCTTCCTCCACGCCGTCCACGTCGGCGACGTGGTGTTCGTCCACGCCGCCGTCAACGACGTCGGCCGTACCTCCATGGAGGTGGGCGTGCGGGTCGAGGCCGAGGAGGTGGTGAGCGGCCGCCGCACCCACACCTCCTCGGCCTACCTGGTGTTCGTCGCCCTCGACGAGCACGGCCACCCGCGACCGGTGCCGCCCCTGGAGCCGGAGACCGCCGTCGAACGCCGCCGCCGGGCCGAAGCCAGCATCCGTCGCGAGTCCCGCCTGGCCCGCGAAGAGGCCATCCGCCGCCGCCGCGAGACCACCTGATCCCGAGCGGCTACTGGTCGGCGCCGACCAGCGTCGTAGCGATCGACAGATCGTGAGAGGTCGGCCAGCTCGGCGTAGCGGCAGGGCCCCGGCAAAGTCGTCAGATGATGCCAAGCAGCGCGGCCGGCAACCCGCCGGCGGTCTCGCGAACGGTCATCCCTGAAGGGAGCGGGGCCGTCAAGCCCGTTCGCCGCGGATTCTTGTGACCGGTTCTGTCCTGATTTTCGGCTCGGTGCGGGCAGACGCCAGCGAGGGGTCGGGCCAAGACTCGACGGAATTAGACCCCGCGGTAAGCGGGGCTTGGCCTTGACGCCGGCTCCGTGAGGGCTGTACGTGATGGTCACGCCGGGGGCGTGTCGTGGGTTGGCCGTGCGTTCTCCAACGTCGATGTGGACGGTAAGGCGGAACCGGGAACCCGGTTGCCGGTCATCCCTTCGCCACCGCGACGACGGGGTGGCATGGAGTGGTACGGCCGCAGCCAGGCGGGGTCAATCAGATTCCGTCGACCACGCCACCGCCGGTGGGGGTCAGACCTGAGGCGACCTCGCGTCCTGGCTGCGCCGGGCTGTGTCTCACGCCGGCCGGGGCTGCAGGCAGCGGATGTACCCGTCGCGCAGCCCCCAGTAGACCAGCGTGAGTAGCTTACGGGCGGCGGCGACCTTGGCGATGTTGGTCCCGCGCCGTTCGGTGATGCGGGCCCGGGTCGCACCCAGCGGTCCGCCGTGCACGCGTTGCACCGCCTCGACCGCGGCCCACCGGACCAGGTGGTTGCCCTGCTTGGTGATCCGGCCACGGTGCACCTTGGTGTCCGACTCCCGGTGCCGTGGGGTCATCCCGGCCCACGAGCACAGCTGCTGCGGGCGGGTGAACCGGTGCACGTCGCCGATCTCTGCGACGAACACCGCCGCCAGGACCGGACCCACCCCTCGATGGCCTGGATCGCGTGGAAGCCCCGGTGTCCGTGCAGGTCCGCGGCGGTGCGCCGGCCCAGCACGTCGATCTCGAAGGTGAACGCGTCGATCAACCGGCGCAGCGAGGTCACCCGGGCGGCATACGGCGCGTCCAGCTCCAAGTCGTCGAGCAGCCGCTGACCGCCCACCCTGAACAGGTCGGTCACCGCCACGTTCACCCCTGCTTGGCCAACACCGAGTGCACCTGCGCCTTCAGGCCCGAGCGGATCGCGACAAGCTTGCAGCGGTGCCGCACCGCCTCCCGCAGCCCACGCACCGCCGGCGGGGCGATCCACGCCTCGGGCAGCCGACCCATCCGCAACAGGTCTGCCAGGTCCGCCGAATCGCGTTCGTCGTTCTTGACCCGCCGGTACGCGAACGCCTTGACACCCAACGGGTGCGCCAGGTGCACCACCGCACCGGCCTCGGCCAACACGTCCGCCGCCCAGTACCAGCCGTAGGTGACCTCCAACACGACCTCGGGGCTCTCACCCCACGACGCGACCTGCTGCGCCAACGTGAACGGATCGTTGTCGATACGCACCGCCGGTCCCAGCCGCTGACCCTCCGGGGTCATCCGCACGATCACGCTGCGCCGCCGGTGCAGGTCTATCCCCACGTACCGCCGACCGTCATACTCATCCACAAGGGGCCCTCCTGCTTGGAAGTGGATCGTGACAATCCACAGGAAACCCCAGCTCAAGGGTGACTGTCACGAGGAGCGAGGCCCCGCTCCCTTCATCGCATCAGAGCCGGTGCGTCTGGCCGTCTTTCGCGCCCCGGAGCGGTCCGCTCGGCGTGCTAACGTCTGACCCGATTCTGAAGTGGAGCGGCCCGTCGTTCCTTTCGACGCGGAGGCGTGATGTCTGACAGCGTGGCCAGCAACATCTCGCTACGACCCCTGCGTGCGGACGACATCCCGACGCTGTTCGAGATCCAGCTCGACGAGACCGGCCAGCACCTGGCGGCCTTCACCGATGTCAAGACCGCCCGGGACGCCGACGCCTTCCGGCAGAAATATCAGAAGATCCTGGCCGACGACGCGATCGTCAACCGGGTCATCGAGATCGACGGCGAGATCGTCGGCAGCGTGGCCACGTTCCCGATCGAGGGCGACATGGAGCTCACCTACTGGATTCGGAAGGACTGGTGGGGCCGGGGTGTGGCCAGTGCGGCCGTCGCGAGGCTGCTCGACGAGGTGGCGGTGCGGCCGATCTACGGCCGGGTCGTGGAGGACAACGTCGGCTCCGTCCGCGTGTTGGAACGCAACGGGTTCGTGCGCGTCGGCAGCGAGGACGCGTTCGCTCCCGGCCGCCAGGCCACCGTCACGGAACTGACCTTCAAACTGGACGGCTGACCGCCCGGGCGCGCATTCCCGCAGGCCAAGCCCCGATAACGACGTCGCCGCGCCGCGTGGTCCGATGACCGCGCGGCGCGTTGCCGTGTGCGCGCATATCCGAAGCGGTGCCGGCGTACCAGGGCCCCGGCAAAGTCGTCAGGTGATGCCGAGTAGGGCCAAAGGTCGGTTGGCGTCGCGTGCGTGGTGGCGGTTGGCGGCGGCGATGTTGGTGGCTCCGGCAAGTCGAAGTGCACCGATGGCGGCGTCGCGGATGGTGGCCATGACGTGTGGGCCGGTGCCGGTGCGGATCTGGGATCGGTCTTCGTCGTAGGTGACATCGCGGACCCAGTGGGTCTTGTTCTCGATGGACCAGTGCCCGCGGATCCAGTCGGCCAGTTGCATCGGCTTGGCTTGGTGTGCTTGCAGATCGGTGATGGCGTAGACGGTTTCGGTGGTGAAGCGTCGAGGTTGGTCCAGTCGGCGCCGGCGGCGCCGGACCTGCAACGCTTGGGCGGCGTCGGGGAAGTCGATGCCGGTCGAGACGGACAGAATCTTCAACGTGCGAATCTCTCGCCTGCCGTGACCGCGGGCGGTGTCGCGGTCGGCGTCGGCTACGAGATGCCAGGGCAGGCCGGCCAGTTGCCGGTGCAGGCTGGGTTGGTTGTCCTTGACGGTCAGGATCCAGTGCGCGCCGCGGCGGGCGAGGTAGGTGACGTGGTCCCGCTGGCAGTGCAAGGCGTCTTATGCCGAGGTCGTTGTTATGCCGAGGTGGTGGGCGGTGGCGCTGCTGTTGGGGTGACCGTGCCGGGGAGGTCGGCATAATCACAGGGCATGGTCCGGGCTTGGTCAGTCTTCTCCCGTCCGATCGTCGACGG